>TARA_B110000879_G_scaffold41378_2_pt1 | contig 22239 bp, 17 predicted proteins | sample TARA_B110000879 | Tara Oceans TARA_B110000879 (sample SAMEA4398094) | marine metagenome | biome: Polar Biome; feature: [SRF] surface water layer (ENVO:00010504); material: water (ENVO:00002006), including particulate matter (ENVO:01000060) such as... | depth 5 m
AGATACTGTTTGCTTCTATTTACTGGGAGCAAGCTCTATTGAGGAACCCTTCAATATCTTTGGTTTTTAGTCGAGGTAGATGAGGCCTGTTTGTTCTAATGGGTAAGGGTTGTTTCTAGGGTGGGATAGTCGGTGTAGCCGAGGGCTGGGTCGCCCTCTCCAACGTAGTAGAAGAGTTCGGGCTTAGGCTCGTTGAGTCCAGCATTTGAGATCAGCCTCTCGGGTAAGTCGGGGTTGGCGATGTAGGGTTGGCCGAAGGCGACTGCATCAGCACCGCCACTGTCGATTAGTTTCTGAGCCTGCTCACCAGTGAATTGCTCGTTGGCTATAAATACACCTGCGAAAGCCTTTTTCATGGCAGGGCCAATAGCAGGGGCATGATGGTGCTCGCGGGCACATAGGAAGGATAGCTTGCGGATTCCAAGCTGACGCGCTGCTTCACTGAAGAGAGCTTCTGGATTCGAATCTCCCATATCGTGGGCATCGCCACGGGGAGCAAGATGAATACCGACTCTACCGGGTTCCCAGATGGTGGTGACAGCATCGACGATTTCGAGCAGGAAACGCATGCGGTTCTCGATCGAGCCACCGTATTCATCAGAGCGAAGATTGGTAGAGTCCTGTAGAAACTGATCGATGAGATAACCGTTCGCGGCATGGATTTCTACGCCATCAAAGCCAGCAACCTTTGCGTTCTCCGCACCGTGGCGAAATTCTTCTACGATGTCTTTGATCTCTGGGATACTGATAGAGCGAGGAGTGACGAAGGATTTCTCTGGTCGCACCAAGCTGACGTGTCCCGCTGGGGCGACAGCGCTAGGAGCAAGTGGTAGTTTGCCGTTGAGGTAGAGCGGGTCCGAAATCCGACCTACGTGCCAAAGCTGGAGGAAGATGCGTCCACCTTTGGCGTGGACTGCACGAGTAACCTTTCGCCATCCCTCAACCTGCTCTGGTGACCAGATGCCGGGAGTGGAAGGGTAGCCGACTCCCATCTCTGAAACCGAGGTCGCCTCGGAGATGATTAGTCCAGCAGAGCTACGCTGGGCGTAGTATTCGGCCATTAGGTCGTTTGGCACCCTGCCATCGTCTGCGCGGCAGCGAGTGAGTGGGGCCATGATGATGCGGTTTGGTAGTTCGAGGTCGCCGAGGGCGAGTGGTTGGTTTAGTGATGTGGTCATAATGAATGATATGATAATAATATTATTTGGCTTTGTTATGCGCCAGCTGCGCTGATCTTTCTTACTCTCTCGATCCAGCGATCCACGACATTTACACTGGCTTGGCTGGCTCCGGAAAAGTGTGTGATCCTAGCGGGCTTGATTCCTACGAAACCGAGTATCTGTTTCCGAATCGGCAAGAAGAGCGCATGTCTTATAGACAATGTTTATGAACCATCCTGGAGTATCGGAGGTGAGTATGACTCGAGCGCTCCTTCCCATTAGCAAGGGGCTGGGCATTCCGGCTTTCATGACACGAGTGTCAAAGACACGTCCTGGCAGGAACGCGCGGTCTAACAGTCCTTTCAGCTTTGCCGGTAGTCCGCCCCACCACATTGGAGAGCTTAGAACCAAGTGCTCACTCCACTTGAGGTCTTCGAGCACTTTTTCTAGCACAGGCTCGAGCGGTTTCATCTGGAAATAATTAGTATTGCCGAAATCGCTATCAAAGCTGAGATCATGCAAATGGGTGAGGAGCCTGTTGGGTGGGTTGGTGTCTAGATCAGCCGAAAGCAGGAGTTGCCGGTTGTGCGCATTTGCTGCGGCAGAATAGTGCTTGATCAGCGCCACACCAAATTGTTCTTTTGACTCGAAGTGGTGGTAAAATGATCCTTTCGGGATATTGACCGCTTTGAGAATCTCGTTGATCCCTACTGAGTGAAAGCTCTTCTCGAGAATGAGGCTCTCGGCTCCCTCTAGAATGCGCTCTTTTGTAGTATGTTCGGTCATGAATCTTTTAAGAATAGACCAGTCTGTTGACTATCCAAAGTATCTTTTAATTTTATTTTACGAAGTGTCTAAATAGTTGGACTGGGTGCCCTTGGCTGTGTTTGCGTGATGGGCTTATTCACCAAGTGATCGATGCTGAGGGATAGGGCTTATAGCGTAAGGCGTTAAGCTACTTAAGAGCGGGTTTTATTATTTGTGATGGCTTTACCGTATCTCTGATGGCCTTTGTGATGAGGGCTACTTTTTTCTCTGCTTGATTCATCGGGAGCCCTTTACGCACTCCGGGCCGTTTGTGTCCGGTCTCTGTGAGCCAGGCATTGCGGAGGGTGTGTGAACGCTGTGTGATGAGCTCGTGGGTTTCTGGGCTAGCGCCTAGATGAGTCACCATCTGCTGTGGGTTCTTACAGTCGGCAGATTTTTGATCACCGAACCATACAAGTATCGGTTGAGTCATTACCCAATGGCCTGCTTCGTTTGGATGAACGGCGTCTTTTTGGTAGGTGAATATAGGATCAGTCTCTCTCTTTTCCCGAACTACCTCAGCCATGTGGGTGTTTAGGTCGATGACGTTCCAACCATTTTTGCGCTGTGCTACGAGCCAGGCTGAATAGCGCTTGAGGACGTCTGTGTAGAATACCTTATTCTTATTTCTCTGAGCATCGAAATAGGGTGGGGTGATGAAGACGATCTTGGCTCCTGCCGCGGCTGCTTTTTCTTTAAGATTGATCATCCCTTGTTGGTATTTCTGGAAACGTGCTTTGTCGAGCGCTTGGTAGATGGCACAGTTCATGCCATAGCAGGCGAAGATGAGGTCGGGTTTTGTCTTGCTGAGGATACGGTCTAAGCGTTCGTGTAGGTCTGGTCTGGGGAATCTTCCACCAGCGTGACCTTTTTCGCTCAGGCCTGAAACGGTCTCGGAGCTAAGGCCTAGATTGATTAAGCTGTATTCCTTTTTTGGATAAGTGAGTGTGAGCCAAGTCTCGAAATTCACCACGTAGCTACCAGCATAGGTGATACTATCGCCAAGCATGATTATTTTCTGGGCGTTTTCTAACAGCTTAGAATGATCAGAGCTGTTGGGTTTCTTCGCTACTTCGGCAAGGGAAGAGTAAATAGATAGGGGGCTGAGAAGTAGGCATAATATTAGAAGGGCAAATTTCATTCTTTCTGAGTAGAGTATTGAGGCGAATTTAAAAGCCAATTTTCAAAGTATAAAGCAGGTTAAAATAAAAGGTGGTTTTGTTGTTTCGAGAAAATGGCGATATGCCTATCTACTGATTTATAAGGTGCATCCATGACGGGACGTGACTGTGGGTTCTGGATAGTGGTGATGAGGGTGGCACCCAGCTGCTGGATGGCTTGGAGTGCTTGCAGGTGTTCTTTATCAAAGTAGCTTGTAATCACTAGGATGCCCTCTGGGCTGAGTCTTTGTAATGCAGAGTCATAGATGCTTTGCCAAGTAGCGGCGCCGTTCCAGTAGTTCTGGTGACGCATGAGGATGATGTCGCACGGCTGGGCTAGCTCAGCGATCAGATGGAGTTTCGTGGCATCATGATACAGGAAAGAGTAGTTGGTATGGGGATCTGAGCGCCAGCGACTCCGGGCTATATCTAGCTCTCGCTCTCGGATGTCTACTCCTATAATTTGTAAGTTTTCGGTTAATGGAGCAAGAATCTCCCTAAGAATACCAGATTCATCCGCCCGGCCACATGCGAGGTTTAAGCAGCGGAGGGAGTGGTTTTTTACCGTTATATTCTCTTCAACGAGAGGAGTAAGCAGGAGTTTGAGTTTATTGAGATCTTCGTTTAAAATGTTGATATAATTAGAATCCATCAAAAAAAGGGGGGATGGTTTAAGATTATCAATTCACGTTGATCCACCAACACAAACAAATTAGATACCGAGGGCTTAGCGAGATAATGATTAAAATTGGGGAGAATTTTGGAGGGCTTGATTTAGCTGTGCGACATGCCATTGACCTGGAGCAGTTGGCTTACTCCCTAAGTATCCGTAATTCAGCACAGATCCCAGCTGCGCATAAAGTAATCTGGATGAGGGAGCTAATGGTCCCATTCCCATGAGTGAGATAGCGATAGAGGAATTATTCTGCATGAGCTCTGCACAGCGAAAAATATCTGCCACTGATTCATGATAGAGCGCTAATTTAGCAATTTCTGCACCGCTATCGACAGCGCGTGAGATGATGTCTTGTAGCTGATCTGATGGCGGTGTTTTCTTGAAATTATGATGGGAAGCGATAAGCAGGCATCCCATGTCCTGAGCGTAGCTAGCGGCTTCCCGCATCTCTGCTAGGTTAGCTAGCTCTATATCCACGAAATTAGCCATTGGTGAGAGCCCCATGATCAGCTGAGATCTCTGGGTGGTATTCAACTGACTTTCACCCCCTTCAGTGGCACATCTTGCTGTGATCAGCGTCTGAATTTGGCTTTTTTTGAGTTTAAGTAAGACATTTTTTACAATTGGCAACTGGTTCAGGAGGCTATCTAGTCTAAACTCAATGATATCAGACTCGATGGTAGAAAAAGGGTGATCTAGGAGTGCTGGGTCAGCCACGGATCCAACAGTTTTAGGGGATGAGGGCATACTCGGATGGGATGATCTGTAACTCATAATTGGAATTAATGTGCTGGAAATCGCAGGTCTTGTCAATGCACCGAAAAGCCATTTAGTTAAAAAATGTTAAAAAGTTGGTTTGGAGGTTTGACATAGCAGAGAAAAAAAGGGTTATATAGATGGAGGATAGATCCAATCAATCACACACACTTACTTTACTAACCATACGGAATTCATGAGCGAAGAGAAAAATAATCAATCAAAAACTGATCCGGCAGCAACTCAGCCAATGAAGAAAACCTCAGCAGTGCCTCTCAGAAAAGAGACGGTGCGAGTCACACTCAAGGCACCAGGTGCTAGACCAGGTGTCACACCAGCGAGTGTAGAATCTGCACCAGCAACAGCAGCACCAACTAGGTCTATGGCTGCCACGCCTACTGTTCCACTGACACCACCTCAGACAAAAAAAATAGATATTCCAGATGTGACTTCTGCTGTGCCTCTGAAGCAAGAGACAATGCGAGTGACACTCAAGGCAGATAAAGGCGGTCCTCCATCTGCTCCAGCACCTACCATACCGCTTGGTGGTGCATCTAGGAAGCCAGCAACAGCTTCCCCAGCACCTACGATGAGGTTAGGTGGAGCTCCGACAGTGGCTCTTGCCACACAGCCAGTCACTAAACCTATTGGTGGATTGGGTGGTGTCGCTGCTAGTCAGCCACTCCCTAAAGCTACTGTGGAACTGCAGAAAACTCAGCAGCTCACACAAGGTCTGGGAGGCCCATCTCAGGTGGCGGCCATTAAGGTCTCAGATGGAGATGAAGCCACACGCGGCGGTTTCGGTGCCGCGTTGCCATTCTCAGTCGTTGCATTTGTGCTTTCATTGGTAGTGCTCTACTTCCAGTTCTCACATGCCAAGATTTGGGTAGTTGAGCATAAGGATGGGGATATGATGACCATTTTTGAGTCTACAGAAGAATAATCTAATCAACCACACCTACTACTATCACTAAATAAAATTATGTTTATTCCTATTTTACTCATACTTCTCGCTGCTGGAGTCATCACTATTGCTTACCTTACGAGCGTAGTGCCTAAGTAGAGATTAGTTAAACCCATGATCTAGCCATTTTAGATCCTAACCGCAGTATATTTCATAAGAGCCGCACGCTAATTTTTTAGTTTGCGGCTCTTGACGTTTTAACAAATAGAGGCATAATTCTTTTATGGCATTACAATTAAATGAAGATAATTTCGAGGCTGAAGTATTGAATTCAAGCAAACCAGTGCTCATTGATTTCTGGGCTGAGTGGTGTGGACCATGTAAAATGATCTCACCCCTGATCGACGAGCTCGCAGAGGAAATGGGAGATACAGCAGTGATCGGTAAGGTAGAAGTGGACACCGCACAGGCACTTGCGGCTAAATACGGAGTCCGCTCTATTCCATTCCTGCTCTTCATGAAGGACGGCGAAGTGAAAGACCAGATCGTTGGTGCAAATGTGACCAAGGAATCACTCAAGGCAAAGCTAGAGTCACTCTAGGTATCTGCGCTGAGATAATCATATCATAATCAATACAGCCCCGTTAGAATATATCTCTAGCGGGGCTGTTTCTTATAAGTCGAGATCCTGTGGGTAGGTTATCTTGTGGTTAGGGGTAAGGTTTTCTACCAGGTAAGTGTGGGTGCCTATGAGTTCGAGTGCTGAGACTTCATCGGTGACTAAGTCGCCAGATTTCTCGATGTTACGGTAAGCTTTTTTGAGTAATTCTGAACTGAATATCTGTGGAGTTTCCATTGCCCAGAGGTTCTCACGGCAGATAGAATCGATGGCTAGATTTTCTGCGTTAGAGCGCTTTACAGTATCGGTGATCCTTTTAGCTGAGGCAGCAGCTCCATATTTTTGAGCGGCATCTAGCGTGCGCTGAATTTGATTCTGGCTGATAAATGGTCTGGCGCCATCGTGAACAGCGATAAATTGGGCATCATCAGAAACAGCGGCGATGCCAAGGGAAACGGAATCATGTCTATTCTCTCCGCCAGAGATGAGTTTTAGTTTAGAGTTGCTGATGGCGAGACTATCGAATCTTTGCTGGGTAGAGACGAGGATGACCTCGGAGACATCTGGGAACAGGAGAAAGGTATTCACCGAATGAGCTAAGACAGGCTTTCCTTGAAGAGGGGCCATAAGTTTGTCAAAGCCCATACGTTGACTAGTTCCGGCGGCGACGATAATAATGGAGAACATGTTCTATTAATTACTTTTTTGTTAGAGTGCTTGGATTGATATTTCGATACTCTTGCTAGTGGGGGTGTTAGAAATATCAGCAGTGCTGCCGATAGGGACGAGGACGTTTGCCTCTGGAAAGTAAGCTGCAGCTGATCCTTGCGGTATTTCATAGGGGATGGCTTTAAATCCTTGAGAGCTTCTCTCCCCGTCCTTCCAGTAGCTTGTGATTACTAGCTCTTGGAGTGGTTTGATGCCGCGTTCTGTCATGTCTTCTGGATTTAGAAATATAATCATCCGGTTATTTCCAATCCCACGGTATCGGTCATCAAGTCCGTAGATGGTGGTGTTATATTGATCATGGCTTCTCAAGGTCTGTAATGTGAGCCTACCCGCTTTAGTTTGGAACATACTGAGTTGCGGTGAGCTGAAGTTTGCTTTCTTATTTTCTGTTTCCCAGATACGCTGCTTAGCGGTATTAGGCAGATAGAATCCACCAGGCTTGCTGACGCGCTCGTTGAAATGATCAAATCCTGGGACAACGCTTGCGATATGGTTACGGATACGATTGTAGTCTGCTGCCATCCATAGCCATTTTACGGTTTCGGTATTGCCAATTGTAGCGTCTGCCATTCGCGCTACAATCATCGGCTCAGAGAGCATTAGTTGAGAATTTGGGGTAAGCTTACCTTTAGAACTATGGACGATACCCATGGAGTTCTCACAGGTGATAAACTGATCGCCAGTTTCCTGGGTATCGCGGTCTGAACGTCCTAGACAGGGAAGGATGAGCCCGGTTTTTCCTGTGACTAGATGTGAGCGATTTAACTTTGTAGCGATATGGCAGGTGAGACTTGTCTTCCGTAGAGCTTGTTCAGTGTAGTTGGTGTCAGGCGCTGCTTGGAGGAAATTTCCGCCGAGAGCGATGAATACCTTTAGTTTTTCTTGCTGCATGGCATGGATGGCCTCGACCACATCGTATCCGTGCTTTCGCGGGGACTGGAATTTAAAGTGATTTTCTAGCGAGAGATGGAACCATTCGGGGAGTTTCTCGAAGATTCCCATGGTGCGGTCTCCTTGCACATTGGAATGACCACGCACTGGGCAGAGCCCAGAACCTGGTCGGCCGATGGCTCCGATCAGTAGATGGACGTTGACGATTTCACGGATCATATCCACCGCATTTTTGTGCTGGGTGATGCCCATGGCCCAGCAAGTGATGAGCTTCTTGTCCTTATCTAAAATGGTATCTGTTAGAGTCTCAATATCATCGCGGGTGAGCCCAGAGTCAGTGAGAATACGTTCCCATGATGTGGCTCTAACAGCAGCTTTATAATCTTCGATACTAGCGGTATGCTCGGCGATGAATTCCTGATCGATGGCACTACCAGGATGAGTCTCCTCGCGTGCGAAGATAGATTTCGCAATACCGCGGAAAAGGGCCATGTCACCGTTGATTTTGACTTGTAAATACTGAGAGGCGAGGGGAGTGGCGCGGTTCATCATACCAGAAATTTTCTGCGGATGGGCGAATGCTAATAGCCCAGCCTCAATGAGTGGGTTGATCGCAACTATCTTTCCACCATTTTCCACACATGTCTCCAGCGATGAAAGCATCCGTGGATGGTTAGTGCCGGGGTTCTGCCCAGCGATGATGATGGTGTCTGCCTCGTGAAGGTCATCGAGCGAGACAGTACCTTTTCCAATGCCGATGGATGCGTCTAGTCCTGCGCCACTAGATTCGTGGCACATATTAGAGCAGTCTGGGAGGTTATTAGTTCCGTATAGGCGGACGAAAAGCTGATAGATGAAGGCGGCTTCATTGCTTGCTCTGCCAGAAGTGTAAAAGGCAGCTTCATCTGGGTGATCGAGAGAGTTTAGCTCATTCGCGATCAGGGCAAAGGCGTCATCCCATGAAATAGGTTGATAGTGGCTGTCTCCCTCACTGGCACGCAATACCATCGGGCTGGTGAGGCGACCTTGTTGGTCATGCCAGTAGTCACTCTCGGCTTGCATCTGCTCGATGGAATGCTTTCTGAAGAACTGATCGTCGACAATTTTAGAAGTAGCTTCTGATGCAACAGCTTTCGCACCATTTTCGCAAAACTCAGAGATAGCACGATGGTCATCTGGGTCTGGCCAGGCACAGCTAGGACAGTCAAATCCATCAGTCTGGTTTAGTTCAAGCAGTGCTTTAGTGCCTCTAAGAGGACCAGCTGTACTGAGGATCTGCTTCAGAGATGAGGTGACTGCTGGTCTTCCGGCAGCCCACTTTTTTGGCTTATTTACTTTAATCGGAGCATCTTCGTCTTGCATGTGATAAGCATGCATTGGGTAGCTGGATCTGTGAAGATAATTTTACCAACAATTCCTTTTTTACCAGCTGTCAGATTTCCTAGTGGCGTTGGCATTCTTGTTATAAATATGAAGGTCGATGCGCTTAAATACGTTCATATTATAATTGTTTTCGCCTAAAGCCTGATGATATGCTGTTAGAGTATTTCCTTCGATAGAAATAGGCTTAAGAATGATCCAGCCTTTGTCTTTAAACCAACACTTTATATCGTTCTCATACATAATGGGTTCTTCTTTGGTCTTCGAACTTGTGAGATCTACTGATCGCATTCTAATGATCGGGATGTTGAGCGGTGTGTAGAGAGTTTGTATCTGCATCAACCCGTCATGTACCTTGCCAATTCTTCCGAGAAGGATATCACCATTCTTGAGTAAAATGCGCTCGCCGTCACCTTTGACTTTAGCGAAAGTTTCAGCATCGACCTCACTAGGGATATGTCCACTCCATTTTGAAAGGTTGAGGTTTTTAACTCTAATAGGAGTTTTATCGCTGCTCACTATATGAAGTGCAGAGCCAAATTTAGCCGCTTGGGGAGTAGAGTCAGTCCATGTGTCTAGCTTGACTCCATTGCGATAGATATGGAATTCACCTTTGACCTTACTCATATAGATGTCGTAGTGTGCATGAAGTTCCTTGCTGGTAGGTGATGTTCGTTGCGGCTGAATACGGAATCGATTGTTTCTGTTGCGCTGTATCTCAGATGTAAGGTGTGAGACTTGCTTGCCATTGGTGTATTTTAGTAGTGAGCATTTTCCATCCTGTAGGCTGAGTTGATAATAATTATCGGGTTTACTCTGCTCATGGTCTGATGAGAAAAGATAGAGACTGATGTATTCATCTTCCTTCCATGATAGGTCAAAGCTGATAGATACCTCTTCAGGCATCGCTAAATCTTGTGCAATATTTCCAGCCTTTGATCCGGCGATGAGTGAATTGTTGTTGTATTCCCAGGTTTGCTTGATGCTATTATTATGCCATTCTTCGAGACTCTTTGGGCCGAGGTAGAGATAACCTTTTTTGGAGTCGATCTCCATTTTGGTGATAAATTTTTTCAGTACCTTGATCTTTCCCGCGTATTTAGTCTCGAGAGTTACGTGCTTGTCATCGATATTAGTGAAGCTACCTTTAATCACTCCGTGGAGCCCTTGTTGATTATCACGGTTGTTAATGATTAGTGTGGTTTCGTCCTCGTTGGCGTCTTCTTCGTTGACATGGTTGCGGCTATCTTTGAGTGTGACGTTTAATATTTCAGTAGTAGAAAAGCTCACTGGATCGACGAGATCTGGACTAGTCATTGCTACTTGATCCTGATCCCAGTGAGTAAGTTGACCCGAGATAGAGTCACCATTGAAGAAAAAGATCGTTCCCGCTAGTGATTTCTCTAATATCTTGGCTGGCTCATTGGCTATTGTGTCTTGTAGCGCATAGAGTGAGCTAGCGCATAAAATACAGCCTAGCTGGATGATAGTGAATTTAGTAAATGATGAGATCATATCTTGAAAAATGTTTAGTGAAGAAGTCTGTTGTTTATTATTAGCGTCTTTTTATCTATTCTTATCTTCCTCTGTTGGCTTAGGAATGACGATTACAGATGACAGTCTGGTCGTGGGAAGTGAGATCTTTCCTAGAATAGGATGATTGACAGTGAGTTTGCCATCCTTCATCTGAGAGCTAGAAAATGAGACTAAACCACCAGAAACTAGGTTCAGCTGATAGTTTGGGGCTCCTAAGTTAGGTGAACCTGCAGTAGTCTTAAATTCTAACAGATCGATCGCTGTGCTAGGTATCGTTGAATTTTGCTTAGCAAATGGACCTATGAAATTAAGATTGGTCTTATCGGCAGTTCGCGATATGCCGATGATCTTTCCTGTCATGATGCCGCCTGAGAGATCTGTAATGAGGTCATGCGTATCGAGCGCTTTAGCCTTTGATTTGATATTCTCAGTGACTTTACCGGCCCAGCTAGAGATCTTGATATCACTTACTTCAGTGAGGAGTCCTGTACGTTGTAAATTTTTGATAACGAGGTAGTTTCCTGTAGGTGCAGTTTTGGCGTCTGAGATAGTCTTAGCAAGTTTGCCATTGAGATACAGAGCCATTTTCTGGTTCTTACGATCTACGTGGATAGCCACGTGGAGAGTAGATTGACCATAAATTTCATTGCTCCTTAAGATTTGCGTTAGAGTGACGTATTTACCTTTTCTGCTACGATAAACACTGATGCCATGAGAATTTAGATCAATGTAGTAATAGTCGCTCTTCCTGTCAGCTGGTTCAGTGTCTGATGAGAAGCATACGCGTAGGTGCGGAGCTGTTTGTTCCCAAGATGTCTTGAATTCTAGTATATAGTTTTCTGTTAGGTTAGAGATCATTTTTGCTGCGTCAGATCTTTTAAATACACGAAGCTTACCACCTTTGAGTTTCCAGTCTTCGGTAGAAGTGGTCCACTGTCTTAGGTCATCGCCTGGACCAGCGTAGAGAGTTTTATTCGCTTTAGTATTAAATTGTATTTGAGAAACCTTATCTCTAGCGATGGTGTGGTTCCCTAGCGACTCCGATTGGAAGGATATTGTTTTATTATTTAACTCAGTGATCGTGCATGGGAAATGGTCTCCATTGAGAAGCTTGATGCTTTCTGTTAGGATACTATTCTTGCTATCAACAGCATCAAATACGATTCGTTCAACAGAGGTCTCTCTGATTTTGATAGGCTGCTTTGTATCAGGATGGTTGAGAGTTAGGATGCCAGATGTGTCACTGTCTATTAACTTTCCTGATAGTGAATTACCATTTTTTAGGATGACAGAATCTGCCGCAGAAACTAATGGGTTAATAGAGAGAGCGATACTTAATGAGACAAGTGGTAAAAGAAAGTGAGTGAGCATTTTGTGGGGTAATTGTTTAACTTAAGGGATAGAGGAAGTTAGCAGGTTATTGGAATATTTCGTAGGCGTGATCCATATTTATAAACTCAAATGAGGTGATGAATTCAGACTTGATCTTTATTTTTCCGAGGATCTTAGATTCTAAGAAAATTGAATCGTCATCAGCAATAGTGAGTAAACCAGTGATTCTACCCGTGCCGTAGAAACGGATAGCCACATCTTGTTTCTCTCGTAATTCAGGTATTTCTGATTTCTTTCTCGAGAAGGTGATGGAGCTGACTTGATCCTGAGGGATCGTTAGCTCAGCGTAGGTGGACTTCAGATCGATCGCAGAGTCTGCAATCGCGATGATTTTTCCGGAGTATCTGTCAGTACCGTTATTGAGCATCACGATATCGCGAGTTTCGTTTTCTAATGAGAGAGCGGAATCTTGCACTCCATTCCAGGAGCTGATTACGATGTCACTGACCACTGATGTAGCAATCACGTTATTGTACTGCATATTGAAGCCAAAGTGTGAGCCTTGCACCCGCTCTGCAAGAGAGTCGACCTGCCATTTTCCTATTATTCGCTTATCGGCGTAGAACATGATCAGACCCTCCTTCTTATCGACTCTCAGATCATAAAATGTTTTTGTTTTCGTGCCTCTTCTGGATACTCCCCTTACTAAGTTAGAGACAGTAACTTGGAATAATTCACCGTTCTCTTTAAAGCCAAAATGGGTAAGGCTGGAGCTGGTAGGGTGTAGTCTGATCACGAGTGATGTACCCAAATACTTGCCCATCGAGTTGCTGTATCGAGAACGGTTCTGTTGCAGTGCTTTGTCGTCTTCATCAAATTCAGGAACCGTGAGGTCAGCCATAATGGTGAGCGTAGGGTAATGATTTTGTGATGAATAACTATTAAAAGTGATTCTGTATTTTTCAGGGAATTCAGCTTTCAAAAGAATCGAGCTGCGTTCTCCCTGGTGCTTGAGGCTGAAGTTCTGAAACTTCCAGGGATTCTCATCTTCTTTTTCTTTTTCTGCTAAACTCTTAGTGTCTGGTTTAGTAGGGAATTTTATCTTCCAGGGTTCGTCCTCAGAAAAGGGTCCGCGATAGATTATCTTGTCACCAATCGGGTTAATATTAATATCAAATATTTTATTTTTTGGGATGGTGATTTCACCTCCGAAATCAGTCTCAAGAGTGAGTTGGTCTTCGGTGAGTGAAATAATTTTTCCTGGAATAGTGTCCAAATTCTTGAGGGTGACGTAGCTGGTGTGAGTGAATGGTTTGGTCTTCTGACCATTATTTAACACTATTTTACGCACTTCCTGAGTGGTGAAAGCGATATTCTTCTCAGCCGAATCATTCTTCCAAATGATCTTACCAGATGTGGTGAAGCCCATAAATTTCCCGTGCAGAGTGTCATTATTACCAAAGTTGATGAAGTCGTTATTATCAGCAAGGAGGACGGGGGTGGTTATTAGGAAACACAAGAGCGTCTTAAGTAGTGATTTCATATTATTTTTCGTAAATAGGTAGGAAACGGTAGTTGAGAGCCATAGATAGTAGGGCCAGTCCAGTAGCACCAGATCTGCCGAGTCTTGGATCGCTCCAACCGCCATCGGGATTCTGTGAGGCTGTCATAACTTTAGAGTTCTTTTCATTCCACTTTTCCCACTCTTCTTCATTGGCATGGAAAAGAGCCTGAGCCATGTAGTATTCGTGGTAGAACAAATAGTGGTGTCCACCGCTTTCACTACGACTAGTGAGATACCGAGTAACGGTATCAAATGACTTCTCATCCTTTTTCTTAGCCAATGACATGCAGAGTGAGCCGATTGCGGTAAGCGTGCTTTTGCCCCCAGATTTAGAGGTGTAACCATAGCCACCATTAGATGCGCGACAACTAGCCAGATATTTTAGAGCTTTATCGATATTCTTATTTGGAACAGGTATCCCAGCATTACGAGCAGCAAGTAATGCCACTAGCTGGCAGCCAGCGACGGTCGTATCAGCTGTCATATCCTCAGGGCTATATCGCCAAGCACCTTTAGGGTTTCGATCCTGGGATGAGGTGAGCAGGGCGACAGATTTCTTAAGTGCACTAGCGAGTCTATCATCATTGACCATGCCGTAGGCCTCTGCGAGTGCGAGGGTGGCGAAACCATGATTGTACATACTCGTCCCGATGTAGCCATTTTTGTTTTGTTGTTTGAGAATGAAATCGATCCCTTTTTTGATATTCTTGGCGTAGGGGCCGAATTCAGCGTCTTCGCCATGGGCGAGAAATGCGAGCACGCAAATCCCGGTAACACCGGGCTGGGCACCATAGCGGCTTCTGTCATTGCTAAATGAGCCATCACTTGACTGCATTTTAGCAAGGAACTTCAAGCCCTTCTTGTAGGATATTTCGACGTTAGCTGGAACCACATCTACATTCCTACGTCCTAGCCCTTGAGCATCTGCTGGGTGGCTACTCACGAGAAATAGGCTAGCTGAGATAGCGACTACTGCAGTGTGTCTAATGGTTGATTTAGCGATAGATTTGATCATTATTTCGTTGATTTATTGTATGCGTCGAGTGCGCGTTGCTCTTCTCTAGGTAGACTTTTACTATGAGCAGAGGTGCTCTTAGGAACGCGGCGTTCTTCTTTGGTGTTATCTGCGTTACCAGAGGTCTTGTCGTTGGCTTTATCAGAATCTCCTTCTGAGCCTTCTCCGCCAGATTCGCCTTCACCTTCGCCTTTTCCCTCACCTTCACCTTCACCTTCACCTTTTCCTTCACCTTCACCTTCACCCATCATTCCTTCCATCATTTCAAGCATGGGATCTTTACCTTCTCCTTCTCCTTTTTCTTCGCCTTTCTGTTTACTTTTTTGCTTTTGCTTGGCAGCGGCATAGATTTTCTCAATGATTTCGGTTTCGATGGCGATCGTTGCACCACCAGTCTTCTTATTTTCAAGTCTTTCGGTAGCCTCTCCCATAAGGTTTTCAGCTTCGTCGAGAAGTTTGACTACCATAGGGTCTGTTTGCTCTTGAATCAGGTCTTGAACATCTGCAGATAGTTCATCTTGTTCGTTGGCTGTCTTGATGCTTTCCTTTGAGTGATCCTTTAGAACGTCCTCCGCTTTGGTTGCCGGCTTTTGGGTCTTATCTTGGTTCTTTTTAAGATCTTCCCTAAATGACTCACTAGCACTGAGCATACTCATAGATAATGCTGTTAGCGTTGATATTAATAGTGTCGTTTTCATAAATTTTTTGTTGAGAGATTAATGTATTATGCCGCTTAGTTTGGCACTACTGCCCTGGGCTGACCTGTGCTTGCATTTGGATCTGTGACATCACGCCTTGTTTGCTCTAGTGCTCTTGTCTTTGAACGAAGGCGTTGCTCCGATTGAATCATCCTCATGACTTTCAGCATGAACTCGAAGTCTTTATCTTCCGAGCTGCCACCACCACCGCCGCCTCCACCACCGCCACCAGCCTGTTCTTTGGAACCCTCTAGTTCTTTAGCCCAATCACGGAGTTTTTTGGCGCTTTCCATTGTCTCACGTATTGCATTTCCAGTGCGCTGAAGTTCTATTTCTTTTTCAATCGCTGTCAGTATATCAGTGATCTTCGCCTCTTTCATTTTCTCGAGTATGTTTTTGTGCTCAGGCTTTTGGGTGCGTGCGTGGAAGAAGGAAAGGTCTTCTTGGATCCAGCGGACATCTGAAGTTGTTTGCTCCTGCTGGAGGAAAAGTGATTGGACCAGTCGTTTGAAGACAGGGTCTAGCTCGCCATAGTGAAGACCTAAGATATCGTTGGCATCAGAGATGATCGATTGAGCGATACTTTCTTCGTCAGTTGCCGCTTGTTTGAGTCGATTCACAAAGGTGCCTGCCTCTAGTGTCTCTTTTGCTTTCTCGGCTTTCTCGGCGGTCTCTTTCATTTTATCGAGTAATTTCTCTTGTTTCTCAATCGCCTTTTTTAAGTCTTCCTTGGTTTTCTCTTCAGAGTTTTTCTTGTCCTGTGCTTGATCGAGGTCACCAGCGATTTCAGGCATGTCCTTATCAGCCATTTCCTGCATACTCTTCATTGCATCAGCCATTTCTTTCAGAGTCTTGGTCTCGATTGATTTGTTTTTAGCCGCTTCCTTAAATGTTTCCTTTAATTCTTTGGCGAGTTTCTTGATCTCTTCGTTGTTATCGAGCTCTTTGTTTTGTTGCTCAGGGAGTTTGTCTTTCGCTTCGGCGGCCTTCTTAGGATCCTTCAGATCTTTTTCGATCCGTTTGTTCTCGTCTAAATTTTGTTGCTCAGTGCGCATAGCGTCTTCCAGCTTAGCAATGGTATCATCCATGAGCTCCTGCACGTAACTAGCATGCTCAGATTCGCTGAGGACGAACACTTCGATCGGCTCAGAGAATACTCTAAGGGTTGCGGGATTATAGTCCTCTACCCAGGTTCTGATCACGAGTTTCTGTGGCTTGATGCCGCGTTTCTGGAAGTCGATAAGAATGGGCTTGTTGCCATTTGTCATGTAGGGGTCTCCCCGGAGCAGTGTGATGTCTCCGGCGGATGGAGTCCCAGCAGATGGGATGGTGAACTCGCCAGTCCACTCTACTCCAGCAGACCTAATGCCGTAGTTATCTTCCGCAGACATTTCAAATTCTAAGACCTCATTGAAAAGCATGAATTTCTGTTTAGCGATGCCTTGTGTGTAGGTGCTAGGTGGAGTGTCTGGCAGGGAATTGATCGTGAACTCTGCTGATGTAAGACCCTTCATGCCATGCTTGTCTACCCATGAGATGGGGAGCGTGATGGTGCCTTTGTTAATCTCTATCGGTTCTGTGATGATAGAGTCACCAGAAATTTCATGTCTCACATCGAGGGCTTCAGCTACAGGTCTCGCGTCAGGATCGATACCCTGAATCTCAGCTTCCTCGGCACTGATTACTTCCATGTATGGTAAGAACGTAGCTGATTCAGTATTCGCTAAACTAAGCTCACGGTCAGCTGTGATGGTGATGATTACCTCGCTACCTTCAAGGATTTCAGTCTGAGTAGATCCCAGCTCACTTGTCAAAGGTTTGCGCTGGAGATACTCCGGGTAGGTCAGCTCCTGATGAAAGGCTCTGATTTTAGGGCGCGGGATCGGGCGGACATCGAGATTATGGTTTGCATCACCAAGCTTTAACTCCACGATAGATTTTTTTCTTTTACCGGAAAATTCTAGCGAGTAGAGACCATCTTTATACTGGTAGTCTTTCCAGTTACTATTGCCGTAGCGCGCTGTGGCGAACTCTGGTTGTTCCTCAGTATCATCTCTAAGCTTTATGGGGATCGTGAACTTCTCGCCAATTGGGACATAGAGAGGCTGGGGGACTCCAGATAGATCCGCTTTCGTGAAAGTGAAGCGCTTGGTGTCTGAAAGCGGCATGAACCAGCGTGCTAGAGCGTTTTTTCCAGCGCTGGGGTAGGTAATGAATGCCCCGCCAGCGATTAGTGCGATGACCCCAAACCCAAGAGCGAGTTTGCGCATCCAGCTAGAGGAGAGAGCTAGGCCGAGATCTCTGCCCTGGGCATCATGCGCTACAGCGATCATTGCGGCCTCACGGAGTTCAGGTGATAGTGCGGTCTGGCTTTCTTGCTGATCTTGAAGCTCTACCACTCCTAGGAGGCGGTCGCCTAGATTGGGATAATGTTTTGAGATGAGACGTGCAAGTTGGTTTTCTTTGCGGTGTTTGAATACCCAGCGGTTGATCCACAGTGGGGCAAAAACAGCAGATAATGAAACTCCAGCAAGTAAGATGACTAGTCTCACTAGCGGCGGTATTTCCCAGATGCGATCGAGTGCAAACACCAGCGCAAAGGAAACTAGCAGTCCAAGTAAACCCGCGAGGATGGCCTCAGCGATCTTAATGCGCCAGAGGTGATTTTTGAAACTCTCAAGTTGCTTACGTAAAGAATCTGGTAAGGGAGCGTGGTGTTGCTTTTCTGGTAATTCTGACATGTTTTTGATTAGCTGAAAAAGATGATTTAATTGGAGCCTATCTTACATAAATAATACGCACTTAAGGTAGAGTATATTACTTTTGATGGAAAAATAAAATAATAAAATCTGTTTTATATACAAAAATAGCGATGATGATCAGGGTATTTATCTAAATCAATGAAGATTTAAACATGAAATCACTGACTCATTACAAGGCAGTGATTTCAGAGGATGGCAAAAATTTATCGCCATCGATAGCGCCTAGTTTTGAGAATCGATTTCTTCTGCATGCTTTTGGAAATCAATGAGCTCACGCTTCACTACTGGGAATAGCAACCAGACACCGATGAGGTTAAACAAACACATCGCGAATAGCATCGAATCGGAAAAGTCTAATACGTTTCCAAGTGAAGTCGATGCGCCGATAATGATAAACATACAGAAGATGATCTTGTATAAAATCTCTACAAATTTACTGGTCCCGAATAAGTATGACCAGGCCTGCTGACCGTAGTAGCTCCAGGAAATCATGGTAGAGAAAGCGAACAGAATTACTGATGCGGTTAGGATGTATGGGAACCAGCTAATGACTTGGGAAAAAGCGGAAGAAGTCAGCGCGATACCACTTAATTCAACCGATTGCTCATGCATTCCCGTGATGACGATCACCAGACCAGTCATGGTGCAGACGATGACGGTGTCCACGAAAGGTTCGATGAGAGCTACCAGCCCTTCACTAGCAGCGTGCCTGGTCCTAGCTGCAGCATGAACGATAGGGGCGGAGCCAAAGCCTGCTTCATTTGAGAAGGCTGCTCTGCGGACACCCTGAATAATGGCACCAAGAATACCACCAGCAACTGCCGTAGGAGCAAAGGCGTCATGGAAAATAGTTCCCACGGCGGCAGGGATTTGATCAGCCTTACTGAATATCACCACCAAGGCAGCAAGCACGTAGATACCACACATGAATGGGACAAGTTTCTCAGTGACCGAAGCAATACTTTTAATACCGCCAATGATGACAATACCTACCAAGAAGGCTACAATAGCGCCAAATATCCATTTTTGTTGGGAGAAGAAGCCTTCGGTATTACCTACTTTTTGGAGTGCGGCGGCTTCTTTGATATTGAGTTGCTTTAGGATTTCACTTTTTGAGTCAATCTGGGATGAAATTTTATTGAGGGGAGTGTTCAGGGAGTCAGTCTGATTTGAGATATCTTTGAATACATCACGATAAACATAAGAATCGTTTTTCTTATAGTAAATGGAGTCCGCTTTATTACTTGTCGTTTCGATCTGTGATGAGATCTCAGTGAGTGATGAATTCATTTTAGTAAATTCTTTTTTCTGGCTTTGTATCACAGCTAGTTCACTGCGTGCATCGACATGCTCAGCACTCTCGGTAATCCCTATAAACTGTGTGGCTGCCTGGTTGATCTGGAACATGTTTCCACCGCCGAACGATGCACCCACGCACATGATAGCAAAAAGAACCGCGAGGACTTTCCCCATTCCACCCATATCGCGCTCCTTGAGACCATCTCTCAGGTAATACATTGCACCACCGCGAACTTTACCGTTCTCGTCGATTTTACGATATTTCACACCCAGTGTGCATTCGCAGAATTTGGTGGTCATTCCTAGAATACCCACCATGACCATCCAGAAAATAGCACCAGCACCTCCCACGCTCACCGCGATGGCGACACCTGCAATGTTTCCTAATCCTACCGTGCCTGATAAGGCAGCGGTGAGAGCTTGAAAGTGAGTGATTTCTCCAGGGTCATCGGATTTACTGTATTTTCCTTTCACTGTCCTAAAGGCTAGTTTCAACAAACGCACATTGACGAATTTGAAGATACACGTAAACAACAGAGCTGCGCCAACCAGCCAAATGAGGATTAAAGGCAGCTCCATATGGTTGCCATCTTTATCTTTTATCACTTCTCCGTTAGAATCTTCTAACTCCACACCAGCAAAGATAAATTTAAATGACCACTTAGAAATAGGAGCCATGAAATTATTGATCTTTTCATCCACACTACTTTTCTTCTCTGGTTCCGGGGGAGTGACAGCTTCTATTACTTCTAATGCTGCCTCAGGAGTGATGGGACTTTCTGGGGAATCCTGCGCATGAGAAGGTAATGAGGCGATGAAGCTGAAACAAATAACAAGGGTCAGGCGGCTTAGAGATTTAGAAATAGTCATAGATGAATAGTATTGTGCATTATCGAAAATGCTTAGTAACACACCACAGTGATGTGCCTCATAACTCAAGCCTAAAAGAGATTATCTCACGGTCATCCAAACAGAATAGGGGAGTGAGATAAAAAATTTCACATTTAAACAAAGATTTTCTTGCCATCGCTACGAAATCGACTAGAACTTCGCCGCAGTCATTCAAGACTCACCACCAAGCTCGGGTGGCGGAATTGGTAGACGCGCCAGACTAAGGATCTGGTGTCCGTTAAGGACGTGGGGGTTCGACTCCCCCCTCGAGCACCATCTTAACCGATGGTTATATACAAAGGCTTACGTTAACGCGTAAGCCTTTGTTGTTTTAGGGTCGTTCCCTAGACAAATTACCATTGTGATGACGCTAAAATGGTAATGAAGACGAAAAATTTACGGTTAGGCTTGATCGGTAGTTTGGGGGTTTTGAGCGTAAGTTCCTCCGTGCTCATTGCTCAAGTTACTGCTCCGTCCAGTGTGCAGACTCTGGAGGACCTTAAGAGGGTTCAAGACCAAATCCAGATAGTAGTAAAAAAAGTGCGACCTGCGACGGTGGCTCTCACATCAACTAAGTCTGGAGCATCTGGCAGTGGAGTGATCGTCACTAAAGATGGTCTCATCCTCACCGCCGCACACGTGGTACAGGGAAATGAGGAAATGAGTATTATCTTCCCTGATGGGAAAGCATACATCGCTAAGGTGTTGGGATCTAACAGAACAAAAGACGTGGCGATGCTCCAGCTAGTCAAAAAGAAAGACTGGCCATTCGTTGAGATTGGCGACTCAGATGGGTTAATGATAGGTGGACATGTGATAGCGATGGGGCATGCTGGTGGTTACGATACCAGGAGACCTGCACCTGTACGTTTCGGTAGGTTGCTTTCTAAAAACAGAAAAGGTTTCATCACTTCAGACTCTGTCTTGATCGGTGGAGATTCTGGTGGGCCACTATTTGACATCAATGGCAAGGTTGTAGGGATTAACTCATCAATCGGTCAGTCATGGCACACGAATAATCACGCGGGTATTTCAGCTTTAGTTCTAGACTGGGACAGACTATTAAAAGGCGACACATGGGGTCAGCTCAATCAGAACCCACTAGCGGATCCAGACAGCCCAGTGATGGGATTCACCTTTGAGGAAACTACTAATAATAAGGGTGTGGTTGTGATGGAGGTGTTGGATGATAGCCCTGCGAGAGAAGCAGGGTTCAAGCAAGGTGATATACTCGTGGCGATTGAAAATGAGCAGGTCAATGACGGCAGAGATCTATTAGTAGCCCTCAACCGCCACAAGCCAACAGATGTCATCGAGGTTTTATTGATGCGAGGGGAAGAAGAAATAAAACTAAAAATCACACTGAGCCGTAGAGGTGACTTTTTTAAACGTTAGCAAACAAGCTGAATCAACATAATGAATATAAAACAAATAATTATATCGCTGATGATGGTAACGATGACGGTCACGTTATCAGGAACTCTTAGCGGACAAAACCTCCCTCAATTTGTAAGACCAGAAGACCGACCTCTGCTCACTAAGCAGGCAAAGGACTTTTATACAGTGATTGATCCATTGGTGAAGAAAGTTTCTAATAGCACAGTAGTCATCAAGGCCGACGACAAAATTATAAGCTTGGGGACAGTCACTGAGAAAGGAATTGTCACTAAGTACAGCGAGATAGCTAAAATAAGCAAAAACATAAAAACTAATGTTAGAATGATCGCTAAGGATGGCACTAGCTACCCGATCAATCTCCTGCACATTTATAATAGCTATGACATAGCGGTGATAGAAAATATAGGTAAACTCCCTGCGGTGAATTTAAAAAAATCCGTCACGCCAGATGTAGGCTCATTCATCGTGGCATCCGGCGCATCTGAGCAAGCTCTTGCAATGGGGGTAGTGAGTGTGGAGCCACGTAGTCTGAAAGAAAAAGATAGAGGCTTCCTCGGAGTAGTCATGAATATGAGAGCTCAGGTGAAAGGCGGAGTATTATTAAATCACGTAGAACCGAAGTCAGCAGCAGACCGTGCAGGCTTGTTGAAGGATGATGTGAT
>TARA_B110000879_G_scaffold57185_1_pt1 | contig 22166 bp, 21 predicted proteins | sample TARA_B110000879 | Tara Oceans TARA_B110000879 (sample SAMEA4398094) | marine metagenome | biome: Polar Biome; feature: [SRF] surface water layer (ENVO:00010504); material: water (ENVO:00002006), including particulate matter (ENVO:01000060) such as... | depth 5 m
TCCTACAATTGTTATGTCTGTATTTCCTTCAAAAACAGAAGAAAAAAGAGTCCAACCAACAGAATCAAACTCTACCTTAATTTTCAAATCTTCTTTTAAAGAACTTAATCGGAAGTATTTTGGTATTTCGAATCGGATATCTTTAGTAGAACCAAAAGGAGAAGAATTTCCTACAAATAAACTTTTTCCAACAGTTTGTCGAACAGTTGGATACATAAAGGTGTTGGAGGAATTAGGCCAAGTAGGTAAAGGTAATACTTCACAATTTTTTAGGGAAACATTATTGTTGTAAAATACTTGATCAGGAATAGCTCCAAAAATATCTTTTATAGTGTCTGTATCTGACTCTATCTTAGCCAACAAACAATGTCCCCAATCTGTAAATCCGTTTGTAGTAGAAGTATCTTTAATAACATTCCACTGAAACTCTACAACCACACCACTATCTGGAAGTAAAATAGGAATAACTTGGGTACCAATTAAACCTCCCATTGTTGCATCAGAGTGAGTTCCGTCCCAATGCGTTGGCCAATCTCCCATTGCAGAACCGGACTTAGACCAATATAATTTTAAAGAATCTGTTTCGGAAGAAACAACAGAACTCATGTTAGACACCCTTACATACACATAATTGGTATTATCTATAATCTGATTGACTACCTCATATCTTGGAGACTGATGTTCTAAACTATCTAATCCATCATCATTATTTCTCACCCAAATATCAGGACTATTATTTAAATTGTCGGTATTTTGGTCATAACCTGCAGCATAACCATTATCAGTAGGGCAGTCTTTCATGTATAAATCTAATTTGTTTGTACTCTTGTACTTAAATACTGCTGCACCATATCCTGGAAGTGTGTGATTAATAAAGCCAAAGTAGGTTCCACTTAAAGAATTGTATCTAGTATTATTTTCAGGACTCCAAACTAGTAAGTTATTCGTAATAAGTTCGGTTATAGGATGTGTAATAAGTGTTGGGTTAGGTTCACTAATTGGAATTTTAGTATTGAAAGGTATTGTAAACTCGACAGAATCTTCCACCGAATTCACCGCTATTACATAAGTGTTTCCTCTCCATATTTTAGACAACAACTTGACAGAAGGGTAATGTACTTTTGGTGGGGTAGGACCAAATGCTCCTGAATCAGGTTCATAATAGAAAAGGAGTGTACTATCGTTATGAATATTTGGTGAAATAAAAACTGAACTAACATCTACATCCTCTTTACCTTGTAAAAGCACTTTACCTAATTTATTATATTTAAAAATACTTACAGCATGGTGTAAAGTGTCTAAATTTCTAACTAAATTTGAAGGAGGAGTTATTGCATTCTCAGATGTTGTAGCGTGTCTATATGAGTATACCATAATACCTTTTACATCACAAGATAAAGCCAACCAAAAATCATGCCAGGTTTTTTCAGGAATTGTAGTAAAATTATCTGAATTTCTGTAAAATAATTCAATTGCGGTAAATATAGTTTTATCTCCATTTAAATAATCTTTGTCTAATTCTAATCCATTACTATCAATAATAGCTTCCTTAAATTCATCTATTTTCCATCTTAAGAAGGAATGTGGAATTTGATCTTCAATAATATTATTATTTTCATCTATTCCTCTTTGATGTTCAGAATAAGAAGCAACAATAAAAACATCTAAATAAGGAACATATTCCTTAATTTGATTGGATCTAATAGAGGAAGGAAAAAACATTCCAACTGGCCTTCTTTTATCATCCTCTCTTCTTATTAAAGAAGGGTATTCTTTTACTATCTCAAATTCATTTACACTAAATATACTATTACCATAAGAATCTACATTCGGTTTAATAGTAATTTCATTATTCCTACACTCTTCTGTAATGTCCCATAAAGATAAATTTAAATGTAATTTTTGATGATTTATTTCTGATTTAGTAACTACAGAGTCTTTTGGTATCCTCCTATAGCAAGACAAATTAACACTCATACCTATAGAACAACTTGGATGTTCAATTAATACAGATTTAGCAGATAGCCTTGGAAAAACATTTAAATCATTATCATTACATATGTCAAAATAATCATTTTGTACATTAAGATTATTTATACTATTAGAATTAAAGTTAGGTTCATAAGTATGAGTACCATTCCACCCCTTTGAACTTATACTATCAAAATCTACTCTTACATCATAAAATCCCAATAAAAACTTATCTCCATAAGGGTAAATATTAGAAACATCTTGAGTGAAAATATTTTGAATTGTTAAAAAAAGTAATCCACATAGTGATATATTTTTTTTCATATGTATAATTTATTCTATTATTAACTTCTTTTCTACTGTTCCATCTTTATATAAATAAAACAACAACACATTTGGAACTGGATTTATCTCTCTCCCTAAAATATCTACTATTTTCATTAGGATTCTATCCTCCTCTACATTCTCATATTCTTCCAACCCAACAGAAGTAGTGCAGTTTTCTCTAAATAAATTCACATCATCAAAATACCAATTTGGGTTATTTACAGTATAAACAGAATCATCTACTAAAACACATTCTAAGTTTGGATTTGATAGTAGATTAAAGTGAGTAATCATTGTATTATTACCATTACGAGCATCTACTTTCACTAAATTTTGGGCCCCTGTACAGGAGAAAAAATCTAATTCAGAATTATTGGTTATGTCAACTGATATTGGAGACTTCCAATCATTACCTAAACTTAAATACCTTAAATCTAAATTATTACTTACATCTAAGGATTCTAATGGATTATTAGGTATTCTTAGTTTCCATAATAAAGGGTTATTACTTATATCAATTGAATCAATTTTACTATCCTGACATGAGATAACTTGTAATACTGAACATCCATTCACTATTATTCTATTAACATTCGTATACCAGCAAGAAATTGTTTCTAAATTTACATTTGTACTTAAATCTAAAATAGTTAAATTTGAATTATTATCACAATTAAAATATTTTAAAGATACAAAGTCTTCTATTCCTTTATAGTCAGACCAAGGAAAACCTAGTGATGTGATAGTGTCAATAGCAGAAGTCCAAACAGAATCATTACCATAAACGTCATCATCACAACCTAACATGTACAAATAAAATTCAAAATCATCATCAGGTACATGGGTTTTTTGTTGCGCAACACCAAAAAATGGCACAAGTAATAAAAAGGTAAATAGTACTTTCTGTATATTCATAATTATAAATTTTTACTTTTCGTTTTTATAATTAAGTGAGTTTTTCAACTGCTAATATACTAAAAATTAAATAATTATTTACTCTTATTCCGTACACCACAACTTATAGTCCTCACAACCATATCCTAAATTACATGCTTTCTTTAAATCTGGGCAAGGGTCATAAAAACCAATATATTGTTTTGCAAGACCTCTAATCCAAAAGGCATAAGGATGTTCCGGATCTAGCTTTAATACTTTATTAGCATCTGTAATTGCTTTTCTGTAATTAGCACTTTCTTTATATACATAAGCCCTCATTACAATAGCTCTCGTAAAGTTAGGGTCTATGTCAATTGCTTTATTTAAGTTTTTTATAGATAAATCTGTTTCCCCTATATCAGAATAAGCAACACCAATTTTGTAGTATGCATTCTTAAAATTAGGATCTATTTCTAAACATTTTTCAAAAGAAGTAATACTTTTTTCAGTAAAATTTAATTCTAACAAAGAAAGTCCGTGAAAATAATTTCCCCAAACATCTCTTTCGTCTAATTCAATAACTTTCGCAAACGCATCTTTTGCCAAATCATATTTTTCAGAAAAATAATACGATTCTCCTAAATAATAGTAGTAATCTAACTGTGTAGAATCTAATGCTATTGCCTTATTAAAATCAACAATTGCAAACGGATAATTTTCAATATAATAATATCCTAACCCTCTATTATAAAAAGGAGTAGAAGAAGTTTTTGAAACTTCAATTACTTTATTATAATCTTCAATAGACAATCTGTGTTTTCCCATTCTATAATAGGAAAAAGCTCTTTCAAAATAATAATAGTACACATCTGAAGAATCTGATTTATCCATAAGTGCAATAGCCATTGTTAAATCTTCTACAGAAAGTAAATAATTTTCTAACGATTGATAAGTATCCCCTCTATTATAATAAGTAACAGCATTATCTGGTCTTAAACTCAAATAGGTAGTAAAATCTTCTATCGCCTTTTCGTATTCTCCAATAACTTTATAAGAATAACCTCTATAATGATAGGAGAAAGTATCTTGAGGATTATTTTCAATTACAAAATCCATATCCGGAATTACATTTTCATAGTCGTACAACTCAAATCTGCATTTCCCTCTATAATAATAATAAACTGTTTTTTCAGGATCTAATTCAATTGCCTTTGTATAATCTTGTTCTGCAAGTAATAATGTATCTTTATTATCACTCATAAAAAAATAACATACAGCCCTATTAAAGTAAGCATTCGGAAAATCATTTATAACACTAATATATTTATTAAGATCTGATAAACTAGAATCGTATTTATCTAATTTTAATCTGGAATAGCCTCTCAAAAAATAAGATGCAGTATCTTCAGAATTAAAACCTAAGTAAGTAGTAAAATCTTTCTCAGCATTCACATAATCATCCGAATAATAATACGATCTTCCTCTAAAATAATATACATCATTATTAGTTGTTTCTGTTTCTATAGAAGTGTTAAATTCAATAATAGATTTATCAAACAAATCTGCCTCATAAAAATCTAATCCTAATTGCAAATGAGAAACTTCCTCTTGAGCGATACTTAATAATGGTACAAATAGTAAAACTAATAATTTTTTCATTTTACTTTCTTTTCTTTAATTAATAAAATAAATGCATGTTCTCTTTGTTCTTCCATTTAGCTTGACTTTTATATTCTACAAAATAAATTTTCACATCAGCCTGTGAGGAATAATCAGTAAAGAATATCTTCTTATCTGCTTGTGAGGAATACTCTACAAAAAACCAATTCCCATCATTTTTTCCAGATTGAGATTGGTAATCTACCTTATAAACACACAAATCCGCTTGACTTTCATAATCTACTACAAATACTTTTACATCTGCTTGACTAGAATATTCCACTGAATAAATTTTTTGAGAATTCGCAAAAAACGATACAGTGAGAAACATTAAAATAATACTGATTTTTTTCATAATAAATTCTTTATTTTCAATTCATCAAATATATAAAAATTTATCAAAAATAATATCTATTTTACTACATAAAAAATAAGTATATTTGTCAGCTGAAAACAAAATACTAAGATGACAAAAGTTTCAGAAAGATTAAAGAGATTATCTGAGTCGGCAACATTAGCTATGGCCAGAATGAGTAGAGAGTTAAAAGAAAAAGGGCACAATGTAATCCCTCTCAGTTTAGGAGAACCAGATTTTGACACCCCTGATTTTATAAAGGTTGCAGCAAAAAAAGCAATTGACGATAACTTCTCTCACTACACTCCTGTTCCTGGTCTTTCAGAATTAAGAACTGCTATTTCTCACAAGTTTAAAAGAGATAATAATTTAGATTATTCTGCAGAGCAAATTGTAGTTTCTACAGGAGCAAAACAATCATTGGCAAATGTGTGTTTAAGTTTATTAAACCCAGGAGATGAGGTGTTGTTACCAACTCCATATTGGGTAAGCTATGCTGATATTGTAACTTTATCTGAAGGAGTTTCCGTTAAAATTGAATCTAAAATTGAAAACGACTTTAAGATTACTGCTGCCCAATTAGAAAGTAAAATAACAGATAAAACAAAGTTACTCATGTTTTCTTCTCCTTGTAATCCCTCAGGAACAGTTTACACCAAAAAAGAACTTACAGATATTGCCGAAATGTTAGAGAAATATCCTAACATATATATTATTGCAGATGAGATATACGAACATATTAACTTTACAGAAGAGCACTTTAGTATTGGAAGTATTCCATCAATAAAAGAGAGAGTTATAACAGTAAATGGAGTTTCTAAAGGATTCGCTATGACTGGTTGGAGAATTGGATTTATAGGAGCTCCACTTTGGATAGCAAAAGCTTGTACTAAAATACAAGGTCAAGTTACATCTGCTACTTGTTCTATATCACAAAAAGCTGCTGAAACAGCAGTAAGTGCAAATCCGGATGTGGTAAGCAAGATGAAGGATATATTTTTAGAAAGAAGAGATTTAGTACTAGAAAAATTCAATGAAATTGAAGGTGTGAAATGTAATGTACCAGAAGGAGCATTTTACCTTTTCCCAGATATAAGTTATTATTTCGGAAAATCTGATGGAGAAACAACTATCAATAGTTCAGATGATTTATGCATGTATCTACTAAATAAATGCTATGTTGCATTAGTTGCTGGTACTCCTTTCGGAAATCCTGAATGTGTGAGAATTTCGTATGCAGCTTCAGAAGAAAATCTGTTAGAAGCTATTAGAAGAATTAAAAAACAATTATCAAAACTAAAATGACAGAAAAGGAATTAAAAGAAATTTTCTCTTCATTTAACAATAAAAGAGTACTCATTATTGGTGATGCAATGATTGACTCCTACATGTGGGGGAAAATAGAGAGGATGTCACCAGAAGCTCCTGTTCCGGTGGTAGAAATAGAAAGACACGAAACACGACTAGGAGGTGCTGCAAATTGTGCATTAAACATAAAATCGTTAGGGGCAGAAGTAATTCTATGTTCCGTAATCGGAAACGATAATAACGGCAAAAAATTTGAAGAGTTAATGAATGAGGCTAATCTATCTACAAAAGGAATACTCATTTCAAATCACAGAAAAACAACAGTAAAAACAAGAGTAATTTCTGAAGGAAAACACCAATTGAGAACAGATGATGAAGATAGACATCCTATTACAATAGAAAGTCAGTTTTTAAACAATACTGAACGCCTCTTTAAGGATGTATCTGTACTTATTTTACAAGATTATAACAAAGGAGTTCTCACTCCAAAAATTATTACTAGCTTAATTAAAAAAGCGAAAAAATTAAATATTCCAACTATTGTTGATCCGAAAAAAGACAACTTTTTACTTTTTAAAAATTGCGATATTTTTAAACCTAACTTAAAAGAAATAAAAGAAGGGATGAATATTGAGTTTGACGATAAAAACGATAGAGAACTAGAAAAAGCAAGTTCCCTTCTTAGAGAAAAGCTAAATGCAGAATGTGTTTTACTTACACTTTCAGAAAGAGGTATCTGTATTAACACTAAAAAAGAATTTATACATACTCCAGCTTACGGAGATTCGGTGATTGATGTATCCGGAGCTGGTGATACTGTTATTTCTGTAGCATCTCTATTACTTGCTGAAGGAGTAAACTTTAATAATATCTCAAAAATATCCTCCTTATCTGGTGGAATTGTATGCCAAAAAGTAGGTGTTGTACCAATTGACAAAGAAGAACTTCTAACGGAAGCTATTAAAATATTTTAAATGCCCAAAACTATAAATACCAGCAAAGCCAATTTCGGCACTATGCCAGTATTTATTACTGCTATCTCTACTATTTTAGGAGCTATCCTATTCTTGAGATTTGGATATGCTGTGGGTCACACCGGTCTATTAGGAGTTTTTGCAATTATAATTTTAGGACACCTTATTACCATTCCTACTGCACTTTCAGTAGCAGAAATAGCCACTAATCAGAAAGTAGAAGGAGGAGGTGCTTATTACATAATATCCAGATCATTCGGACTGAACATAGGTGCTGCAATTGGTATTACCTTGTTTTTATCGCAAGCAATTAGTGTCGCCTTTTACATTATCGCCTTTTCAGAATCTGTAATGCCTTTTATGGAATATTTAAGAGAGGTTTACCCTGAATTTATGAATCAGTGGGGTGAATACCTAATCAATAAAAAGAACATAGCAATTGCAAGTATGACTCTACTTACAGTAATTATTTTACGAAAAGGAGCCAATGTAGGAATGAGAGTCTTATATATTGTTGCATTTATACTTTTTGTCTCTTTAATATTCTTCTTTTTTGGAGAAACAAAATACAACTTAAGTGACATTAAACTCAATGCAACAATCGACAACCCAGATGATTTCTTTTATGTATTCACCATTATCTTTCCAGCCTTTACTGGTATTGCAGCAGGATTAGGATTATCTGGAGATTTAAAAGACCCTAAAAAATCTATCCCTAAAGGAACACTTTGGGCTACTGCAGTAGGTATAATAGTGTATTTTGCAGTAGCTATTAAACTAGTGTTATCTGCCAATACAGAACAACTAGCCAACAATCAGATGGTAATGGCAGATATTGCTATTTGGGGTCCTATAATACCTATCGGACTGGCATGTGCTGCTGTTTCTTCTGCATTAGGGTCCGTAATTATAGCTCCCAGAACACTTCAAGCATTAGGAAACGATTCTGTATTCCCAATAAATAAAATAAATAGATGGTTTAAAAAAGGAAGAGAAAAAGATAACGAACCAATAAATGGATCTATAATCACCACTATAATTGCATTTTTCTTTATTTTTATAGGAGATATAAATACGGTAGCACAAATTATTTCTATGTTTTTTATTGTAACTTATGGTGCTATTTGTTTAGTTTCATTTCTTGAACATTTATCAGCTGATCCTTCCTATCGTCCTACCTTTAAATCCAGATGGTATATCTCCTTATTAGGAGCAATTCTATCTATATTTTTAATGTTTAAAATGAACCCTACTTATGCTATTGCATCTATACTCACAATGGCTATAATCTATTATTATATTAGCATAAACAACAAAAGTAAAAGTGGGTTAGAAAAATTATTTAAAGGGGTAATATTTCAACTTAGCAGACAACTACAAATATTCCTTCAGAAGAAAGATATGGAAGAAGGAACGGAAAGTTGGAGACCGTTTGTGATTTGTGTTTCTGATGATTCGTTAAAATCGAGAGACTCATTTAATTTAGTAAGATGGATATCTCACAAATATGGTTTTGGTACCTACATGCACTATTTGGAAGGATACTTATCAAAAAGCACCTATTCAGAATCAAAAGAGGTGAAAAATAACTTACTAAAACTAGCAGAAGGAAATAAAAGTAGAGTTTATATAGATACTATCATTAGCCCATCTTACACTTCTGCACTTGCTCAAGTAATACAACTTTCAGGTATTTCAGGAAAAGGAAATAATCTAATTCTATTTGAATATAAATCAATTCAACCTGAAGAATTATTAAATGTAATTGATAATTTTCAACTTTTAAAAGCTACTGATTTTGATGTTTGTATTTTAAGAAAATCATTCAGAAGTTTTGGTAATAAAACTATTATTCATATTTGGATTTCACCACAAGATTACGAGAATTCTAATTTAATGATCCTACTTGGTTACATTTTATTAGGACATCCAGAATGGAATGCAGCAGAAATTAAAATATTTAGTGTTTACAAGGGAGATAATTCTCAAATAGAAAGAGAGAAACTACATACTTTAATTGAAGAAGGGAGGTTACCAATTTCACCATCAAATATTAGCTTATTAAAAAATAATGAAAATAGTAGAATTAGAAATATTATAAATAAAAAATCTGCAAATGCTGACCTTACCATTGTAGGATTTAAAGCAGAACTTTTAAAGAAACAAAAAGAAGAGCTATTTAATGGATACGACAACTTAGGAAATGTACTTTTTGTTAATAGTATATCTGAAAAAGAAATAATAAATAAAGAAAATTGAGTAAAATAACACCATACAACTCTAATGAATCTAAAAAGAAACAAGTAGGTAAAATGTTTAACAACATTGCAAAAAACTATGACTTATTAAATCATACTTTATCTTTTGGAATGGATTTTTATTGGAGGTACAAAGCAGTAAAATGCATTACAAATAATCCTAAAAATATTTTAGATGTAGCTACCGGAACTGCTGATTTTGCAATTTCAGCATCAAAACTTAAAAATGTAAACATTACCGGAATAGATATTTCGGGAGGAATGATTGAGGTTGGTAAACGAAAAATAAAAAATAAAGGATTAGAGAATATTATACAATTACAACTAGGTGATTCGGAAAACCTAATATTTGAAAACAACACTTTTGATGCGATAACAGCTGGTTTTGGAGTAAGAAATTTTGAAGACTTAAACAAAGGACTATCTGAAATGTATAGGGTGTTAAATAAAAAAGGAATAGTAGCTATTTTAGAACCTTCAAAACCAAAATCATTTCCGTTAAAACAATTTTATAATCTCTATTTTCATCATGCACTACCCTTTTTCGGTAAATTAATTTCGAAAGACAATAGTGCTTATACTTATTTACCTAACTCAGTAGAAGCTTTCCCAAATGGCAAGGATTTTATAAAATATTTAGATAAAGCAGGATTTAAAAAATGTAAACACATTCCATTAACTTTCGGAATTGTAGATTTATATATTGCAATAAAAGAATAAAACAATCGTTTTTAGGTTGAAAAAATGAAAAAAATATTTTTAAATATTCTGTTCTTTACTATTTTATCCAATAGCGTATTGGCACAATTACGACCTATGCCTAAAAACTTAGCAAGGTATGATAATGAAAAAATGCATTTTGGATTTACATTAGGGATCAACTCTCTGGATTTCAATATTAAACATAATGAAGAAGTTATGTTTCAAGATAGTTTGTTTGTACTGCACTCAAACAACCAAAAAGGGTTTAATTTAGGTATTGTATCTAATTTTAGAATAGGGAAATACACTGACTTTCGTTTTATCCCAACATTAGTTTTCGGAGAAAGACATTTAATTTACTCCTTTTCAGATACTATAAATGAAATAACAACAATAAAAAAAACAATTGAATCTACACTAATTGACTTTCCATTTTATGTGAAATATAAGTCAGAAAGGTATAATAATTTCAGAACATATGTTTTATTTGGAGTAAAGTATAGTTTAGACATTGCCTCACAAAAAAATATCGTAGATGTGGAACAAGTAGTTTTAAAACTTAACCCAAATGATTTATTGGGTGAAATTGGATTTGGAATGGATTTCTATTTAGAATTCTTTAAATTTTCTCCACAGATAAAATTATCTACTGGAGTTTTAAATCTATTAAATAAAGATAATTCTGTGTATACTACTTCTATTAAAAATTTATATACAAACGGATGGATGTTATCATTTACTTTTGAATAGTATAAAACACTAAAAAACAATCATTTAAAGTTAATTAATAATAAAAAAAAACCTTAATCTAATTTGTTTTTAGTAGTTTTGGAAAATCAAAACCTTAAAAAACCACTCAAATGAATAACTTAGATCCGTTTTTATTTATAACCTTATTAGTAATAGGTTATTTTATTTTACTAATTATCCTAAGAAATTTTAATATTGGAAAAAAATTAACTTGTGAAAACTGTGACAATTGTTGTCCTGATTGTAAAGATGCATTAGAGAGAATTAAAAGAATAAAAATAGATTATATAGTTAATTATCTTACTTTCCAAATGTTTGACTTTAAACGATATAAGTGCATGAATTGTGCTTGGGAAGGACTTAGATGGGGAAAACCTTTTTCCGGAAAATTTTAATTACAAAACTGATTTAATATAATAGCTGCAGATACAGAAACATTTAACGACTCTGCATTCCCAAACTTATTTATAGTAATCCTATTCTCTATTTTACTTAATATATCTTCAGAAATACCTTTCGATTCATTACCAAAAACAAATAACGAATTATTATTAACTTTAATATTCTTAATATTTTCACCATTCATTACTGCTGCAAAAACATCTACTTCCTCTCCTACACTATCTAATAAATTAACTAAATCTGCATACACTACATTTACCCTTTGTAAAGAACCCATTGTAGATTGAACAACTTTAGGGTTATACATATCTACAGAGTTAGTAGAAAGGTAAATATTTTTTACAGCAAACCAATCACAAATTCTAATTAAAGTTCCTAAATTACCAGGATCTCGAACATCATCCAACATAATATTTACTCCTTCAAAACTCATTTTTTCTATTTGTTCTTTCATTCTCATAACTACCAAAACTTCAGAAGATGTTTTTAATGCAGAAATTCTAGACATCTCTTTTTCTACTACCTCATTTACAGAAACCTTAACATCAACACTATTCAACTCAATCCATTTTTTGGTAGCAAACAACTGAACAATTTCATAATCTGAACTTAGTATTTCTAATACATTTTTAGTAGACTCTACAATAAAACATCTATGTTCTATTCTGTTTTTCTTTTGATGTAATGATTTTACAAACTTTATCTGATTTTTACTTATCATAATTTATTTATTTAGATGTTTTAAAAAATATTCAAATTTACCGCTAAAATACTAACAATGTTTTTAATTTTGTTTTTCAATTTTAATAAAAAATAAAAAAATGTCTAAATTCGAATTAGGAGTAATTTCAGGAAAGGAATTAGGAAAGGTTTTTGCAGACGCTAAAAAAAATAAATACGCTTTACCAGCTGTAAATGTAAGTAATACATCAACAGTAAATGCAGTACTTGAAGCAGCAGCTAACTTAAACTCACCTGTAATTGTTCAATTCTCAAACGGAGGATGTCAGTTTTTTGCTGGAAAAGGACTTTCAAATGATGACCATCAAGCTGCAATTGCAGGAGGAATATCAGGAGCAATACATACACATCAAATGGCAGAACTTTACGGATCAACAGTTATTTTACATACAGACCATTGTGCTAAAAAACTTTTACCTTGGATAGATGGACTTTTAGAAGCAGGTGAAGAGTTTTTTGAAATACACGGGAAGCCTCTTTATAGTTCACACATGATTGATCTTTCAGAAGAGCCAATTGAAGAAAACATTGAAATATGTAAAGAATACCTAAAAAGAATGAGTAAAATAGGTATGACTCTAGAAATAGAACTAGGAATCACAGGAGGAGAGGAGGATGGTGTAGACAACTCTGATGTAGATGTTAGTAAACTTTATACTCAACCCTCAGAAGTAGCATATGCTTATGAAGAATTAATGAAAATTTCTGATCAATTTACTATAGCAGCCTCTTTCGGAAATGTACACGGAGTATACAAACCAGGAAATGTAGTTTTAACACCTAAAATTTTAGATAATTCTCAAAAATATATTGAAGAAAAATTTAATACAGAAAAACAACCTGTAAACTTTGTGTTTCATGGAGGGTCAGGATCGTCTGCAGAGGAAATTGAAGAATCTATTGGATATGGAGTTATTAAAATGAATATTGATACTGATTTACAATGGGGATTCACTATTGGAACTAGAGATTATTTTGCAAAATATAATGACTATGTTCAAGCACAAATAGGAAATCCAGATGGAGAAGAAATTCCAAATAAAAAGTATTACGATCCAAGGAAATGGATTAGAGATGGAGAATTAACTTTTATTGAAAGATTAACTAGATCTTTTGAAGATTTAAATAATATAAACAGAAACAGCTAAATTATGGGATGGTTTAAAAGAATAAAAAAAGGAGTAACTACTGAAACAAATCAGAAAAAAGAAACTCCAGAAGGATTATGGTACAAATGTCCTAAATGTAAAACAGTTATTACAACTGATGAGCATCACAATCAATTATATGTATGTGACAACTGCAATCACCATCATAGAATTAACTCAAAAGAATATTTTGAAATATTATTTGATAAAAATAAATTTACAGAGTTAAATCCAAATATGACTTCAAAAGATCCATTACAATTTGAAGACAGAAAAAAATATACCGAAAGATTAATTGATATTCAGAAAAAAACAGGATTAAAAGATGCTGTAACCACTGCTTATGGTACAATTAATAAACAAAATACTGTTATCGCTTGTTTTAATTTTAATTTTATTGGAGGATCAATGGGGTCAGTTGTAGGTGAAAAAATTGCTAGAGCAATAGACTATGCAAGAGAAACAAACACTCCTTTTATTATTATCTCAAAATCTGGTGGAGCTAGAATGATGGAAGCTTCATTTTCGTTAATGCAATTAGCAAAAACTTCAGCAAAACTAGCTCAATTAAGTAATGAAGGTGTTCCTTACTTTTCTATATTAACAGATCCAACAACTGGAGGAATTACAGCATCTTTCGCAATGTTAGGAGATTTGAATATTGGAGAACCAAATGCATTAATTGGATTTGCAGGACCTAGAGTTGTAAAGGAAACTATTGGTAAAGATCTTCCAAAAGGATTTCAAACAGCTGAATTTGTACAGGAACACGGATTTCTTGACATGATTGTAGATCGTAAAAATATGAAAGAAAAAATAGCACAATTAATAAGAATGTATAAATCATAATTTATTTTAAAATAAACGTATTTATTAAAAAAACTATTCGTAAATTTGCAAACCGAAAAATAAAGGAAAATTAATATGAGTTTAGATACACAACAAAAAGAAGAGTTATTTGAGAAATACGGTTCTGGTAAAAATGATACCGGCTCAGTACACAGTCAAGTAGCATTATTCACAACCAGAATTGCACATCTTACTGGACACCTAAAAGAAAACAGAAAAGACTTTGGAACACAAAGATCTCTTCAATTAATGGTAGGTAGAAGAAGAAAATTACTAGATTATTTAAAAAGAAAGGATGTAGTATCCTACAGAAAACTAGTAAAAGATTTAAAACTAAGAAGATAATTAGTACATACATTATATAGAAAAAAGGCAATTGAATAATTGCCTTTTTTTAATTTTAACAGATAGAGGGAAATAAGAAAACAATAAAAAAATGATTAAAGAAATTACAAAAAAAATCACCTTACAAGATGGTAGAGAAATTACTATCACAACAGGTAAATTAGCAAAACAAGCAGACGGTTCAGTAGAAATAAGAATGGGTAAAACCCATATGTTAGCAACAGTTGTATCTAGCATTGGAGCTAGAGAAGGAGTAGATTTTTTACCTTTAACTGTTGATTATAGAGAGAAATTTGCAGCTGACGGAAGATTCCCTGGTGGATTCTTAAAAAGAGAAGCAAGACCAACTGACCAAGAAATTTTGGTTATGAGATTGGTAGACAGAATATTAAGACCAATGTTCCCAAGTGATTATCATGCAGAAGTACAAGTAATGATTTCACTTAACTCACACGACCCTGAAGTATCTCCTGATAGTTTAGCGGCTCTTGCAGCATCTACTGCAATTGCTATTTCAGACATTCCGTTTAACGGACCTATTTCTGAAGCTAGAGTAATCAGATTAAATGGAGAGTTCATTGTAAATCCATCTCCAGCACAAATGGAAGATTCAGATATGGATTTAATGGTTGGAGCTTCAGCTGATAGTGTTGCAATGGTAGAAGGAGAAATGAGTGAAGTATCGGAATCAGAAATGATTGAAGCTATTAAAATTGGTCATGAAGCTATTAAAGTTCAGTGTGCTATGCAAACTGAATTAGCATCTGAAATCGCTAAATCTTCTCCAAAAAGAGAATACTGTCATGAAACTCATGATGATGAGTTAAAAGCGAGAATTCAGAAAGAAACTTACGATAAAGTTTATGAAGTTGCAGCTGAAGGATTAGGTAAAGATGAAAGATCTATTAAGTTTAAAGCAGTAAAAGAAGATTGGATTGCAAACTTATCGGATAAAGAACAAAAAAATACGATAGAAATTTAATCGGTGTTTATTATCATGATGTTGAAAAAGAAGCGGTAAGAACATTAGTATTAAATGAAGGGAAAAGATTAGATGGTAGAAAAACTTCTGAAATCAGACCTATTTGGTGTGAAGTAGACTACTTAGCTTCTCCACATGGTTCTGCAGTATTTACTAGAGGTGAAACTCAATCTTTAACTACTGTAACTTTAGGTACTTTACAAGATGTAAACAGATTAGATGGTGTTACTTTTCAAGGACACGAAAAATTCTACTTACACTATAACTTCCCACCTTTTTCAACTGGAGAAGCTCGTCCTTTAAGAGGAACTTCAAGAAGAGAAATTGGTCATGGAAACTTAGCTCAAAGAGCTTTAAAAAAAATGATACCAGCAGACAATCCTTACACAGTAAGAATTGTGTCTGATATTTTAGAGTCTAACGGTTCATCTTCAATGGCAACAGTTTGTGCTGGTACTTTAGCACTTATGGATGCTGGGGTAAAAATTGAAAAACCAGTTTCTGGTATTGCAATGGGATTAATTTCTAACGAAAAAGATCCAAGTAATTATGCCGTATTATCTGATATTTTAGGTGATGAAGATCACTTAGGTGATATGGACTTTAAAATATGTGGTACTGCTGACGGAATTACAGCTTGTCAAATGGATATTAAAGTTCAAGGACTTTCTTACGATATTTTAGAACAAGCTTTAATGCAAGCTAAAGATGGTAGATTACATATATTAGGAAAAATAACAGATGTTATGAGTACTCCAAGAGTAGAGTTAAAACCTCAAACTCCTAAAATTGTTATTTTAGAAGTACCTAAATCTGCAATTGGTGGGATTATTGGTCCTGGAGGAAAAGTGATTCAAGAATTACAAGCGAAAACTGAAACTACAATTTCTATTGAAGAGATTGATGAAAAAGGAAGAGTTGAAATTTTAGGAACTGAGCAAGCAGGAATTGATGAAGCTGTTTCAAAAATAAAATCTATTGCTTTTGTACCAGAAGAAGGAGAAACTTATAAAGGAAAAGTAAAATCAATTATGCCCTACGGTGCATTTGTTGGTATAGCTCCAAATACAGATGGTTTACTTCATGTTTCTGAAATATCTTGGACAAGAGTAGATAATGTTGAAGATGTTTTAAAAGAAGGACAAGAGATTGAAGTGAAGTTAATTGCTATAGACCCTAAATCTGGAAAGTTAAAACTATCTAGAAAAGCTCTTTTACCAAAACCAGAAAAGAAATAATTTAATTAATTTAAAATTGTTGTAACCTTTCCTTTACACACTCGTAAAAGGGAGAGGTTAAAAACAAATTACTAACAAAAATTATATTACATGAGACAACTAAAAATCACAAAACAGGTAACCAATAGAGAAACTCCTTCATTGGATAAGTACTTACAGGAAATTGCAAAAGTAGACTTAATTACACCTGAAGAGGAAGTAGAATTAGCTCAGAGAATTAAAGCAGGAGATAAAATTGCTTTAGAGAAACTTACTCAAGCTAACCTTAGATTTGTGGTTTCTGTTTCAAAACAATATCAGAATCAAGGACTTTCTTTACCTGATTTAATTAATGAAGGAAACTTAGGCTTAATTAAAGCAGCACAAAGATTTGATGAAACAAGAGGATTTAAATTCATCTCTTATGCTGTATGGTGGATTCGTCAATCTATATTACAAGCACTTGCAGAACAATCAAGAATTGTTAGACTTCCTTTAAATAAAATTGGATCTATCAATAAAATTAATAAAGCATACGCTAAATTAGAACAGAAATTTGAAAGGCCTCCTACTGCTGAAGAAATTTCAGAATTAACTGAACTTTCTATTACAGAAGTTCAGGAGTCAATGAAAAATACAGGAAGACATGTATCTATGGACAACCCATTAGTAGAGGGAGAAGATAGCACTATGTATGATGTATTGAAATCAGACGAAAGTCCTTCTCCTGATCAAGAGTTGATGTTAGAATCCTTAAGAAAAGAAATCAGAAGAGCATTAGATACTCTTACACCAAGAGAAGCGGATGTACTATCCTCTTATTTCGGATTAAGCGGAGGACATGCTATGACTCTGGAAGAAATTGGAGAAAAATTTGATTTGACTAGAGAAAGGGTAAGACAGATTAAAGAAAAAGCAGTCAGAAGACTGAAACACACATCAAGAAGTAAAATCTTGAAAACATATTTAGGATAATATTTAAAAGAGGAGTTTACTCCTCTTTTTTTTATATAAATTTGCCAAAAATAAATTAAATGAGTACAATAATAGCCCCTTCCATCTTAGCTGCTGATTTCGGAAATTTACAAAGAGATTGCGAATTAGTAAATAACAGTAAAGCAGATTGGTTTCATATTGATGTAATGGACGGAGTATTTGTTCCGAATATTTCATACGGAATGCCGGTAATAGATGCTATAAATAAAGTTGCTACTAAAACTTTAGATGTTCATTTAATGATTGTAGATCCGGATAGATATATTGAAACTTTTAAGAAAGTAGGAGCAGATATACTTACGGTACACTATGAAGCTTGCACTCATTTGCATAGAACTATACAAAGCATAAAAGCAAATGGAATGAAGGCAGGTGTAGCTTTAAACCCTCACACTTCAGTTAATTTATTAAATGATGTATTGTTAGATTTAGATTTAGTTTTAATCATGTCTGTTAACCCTGGATTTGGAGGTCAATCATTTATTGATAACACCTATCAAAAAATAAAATCTTTAGTGCATTTAAGAGAAACATTAGGAGCAGATTTTATAATTGAAATTGATGGAGGAGTAAATTCGACTAATGCTCCAAAACTTATTGAGGCAGGAGCAGACGCTTTAGTTGCTGGTAGTTTTGTTTTCAAATCAGAAAACCCTACACAAACAATTGAAGATTTAAAAAACTACTAATTTCTGTTCAAGTAATCTCTTAGGTATTCAAAAGATAAAGTTAGGTTTCCATCCTTACAAATAGTAGCTCTCTTTATAATATTTTCAGTATCATCTGAAATTAATGAAGGTAATATTTTATCTATAAACTCGGCACCAAAATCTTCAGATGCATCTTTAGGTAATTCACAAGGTAAATTATCTACTGCCATTACTGCTACTACCCCATCATTGGTAAAATCATCTTCTTTTTCAGTAATAGGATTATAACCATAAATAGGATTTTTAATTGTAGAAGGTCTGATTGTAGACGCAACAGGACCATCAATATCACAAGAAATATCAGCAACAACTCTTATATTAAAATCTGAAGAATTAGCATCTTCTCTTGTGAAAAGAAAAGGAGAACCTACACTATAAAAATGTCCAGCAATAAAAAGATTCGCATGTTTTGCATATTTCATAAATGAAGATTTATATTTCTCAGGATTGTTGTAAAAGTCGTACTTTTCAGAATCTGAACCATCTATTCTTACATTATAATCCATAGTGTCTAACCTACAAAAAACAGATTCATCATAAGTATTTATTATAAAATCCTCTTTACTCACTTCTTTTATTTTAGCAGAACTTAATACTTCTAAAGCTCCATTAGCAACTCTACCTTTTCCTGTAAGGATAATTTTTTCGTTAGTAAGGCTAATTTTCTCTATCTCTCTTTCTACCTCTTCTCTATCTATACATTTATAAGCAGCTTTCAAATTATACTTCCCAGATTTTAATCCGTAAGTTAACAAGCCATTATAAGCACCAACAATACCTGCATATCTTCCAAAACCTAACAACCTTTTATTATTTGATCCTTTTAAAGCTTCATAATCCACCATTTCAATGTTTAAATCTAACATTTTCTGCAGTAAATCTCTATTATAAGGTTGTTCTTTTATGGTATGAGAAAAATAAAAGTATTTTTTATTTTCTAATAGAGAGCATTTTGGGACCTCTTTTATTCCTATCAGAACATCACAATCATCCACTGAATCAACTAACTCTATCCCTTCATTTCTATATTCTTCATCTGAAAAACAACGAATATCACTTTTTTGTACTACTAATGTTAATATAGTATTTTCAAGAATCCACTTGCATTGTTTGGGAGTAAAAGCGACCCTTTCATCTGAAGGATTTTTTTCTTCCCTTAATATTCCAATTTTCATACTATTTTAATTTATTACAAAAATAATTAATTGATGCAAATAGACTAAATATTTTCATATTTTTGCAAAATAGATCATAAACTTATTGGGACTGACTGGATTTGACTGCAAGATGCATTGGACTGTAAGCATGTCGAGCATTGTTTTTTGGCTCGTAAAAATCAAAAATCATATTTTTTAATTGGCGAGTCTAACTACGCTTTAGCTGCCTAATTTTATAAATTAAGCTGGCTTTTGTCTCTTTTAAAGGACCTTCTGATTCCTTTAATCTTGAGGCATTATTAATTTCAGAATAGCAGATTTATTTCTTCTGTAATGATGCGAAACTTTTTGAAGATAAGAATAGGATTTGGTTGCTAATTTCCACTTCTATTTCGAAAATTAAAATAAGATAAACATGTAGAAAGCTTTTTGATTCCTTGTTAGGACGTGGGTTCGAAACCCACCAGTTCCACTTTAAGAACCCCTTGTAATCTAGTGATTACAGGGGGTTGATTTTTTGTAGGCCTATATGTAGGATAGTTTTTACTATTTTTCATTTCCGTGTAATAGTTTTTTCATTTTATTCTTCTCCTATAAATTTGTCGTTTTCCCACATCCCTTTATACTGTTTTTCATCAGAGGTTATATATGTTCCTTTTCCGTGTTTCTTATTCTCTTTCCATTGTCCTACATATCTATCTCCTTCAAATACAGTTCCTTTTTTCCAGATCTTAGTACCTTGTCCGTGATATAAACCATCTTTAAATTCACCTACGTATTTACTTCCAGAATTACGGATACAGGACCTAACATAGGAAGTATAAGTATAAATACCTTGTCCGTTTCTCTCTCCATCCTTGTGTTCTCCTACATATTTATCTCCATTAGAAAAAGTATAAGTTCCTTTTCCGTGAAAATTACCATCCTTGTATTTTCCTACATATTTATCTTGATTTGGAAAGATATAAGTTCCATATCCATTTTCACAGTCTCCCGAAATACATTGCCCAAATCCAATCAAAGGTACACATAGTAACATCAATAGTAATTTCTTCATAATTTTAATTTTCCAAATATAGTTATATTCAATTTCTATGGTGGGTTTTTTACTTTCTATTTTTTGTATTTTAGACGATTCATAAAACAAAAAACATTATGTCAGAAAGAAGAAATTTCATAAAGAAATCTGCAATTGGTGCATTAGGAGCATTTTTATTACCTAAATCAGTTCAGTCTATTATAAATACAAACAATAACGATAACTCATCAAAAGAATTTCCCATGGTAATTTCTACTTGGAGACATGGATTAGCAGCAAACACTGCTGCTATGGAATCCTTATTAAATGGAGACAAAGCAATAGATGCCGTTGAAATAGGAGTAAAAGTACCAGAAGCGGATCCCGAATGTAATTCTGTAGGATATGGAGGATGGCCAGACAGAGATGGAAATGTAACATTAGATGCTTGCATAATGGATGAAACAGGAAATTGTGGATCAGTTAGTTTTTTACAAAATATAAAACATCCTATTTCTGTTGCACGAAAAGTAATGGACGAAACCCCTCATGTAATGCTTTCAGGAGAAGGAGCTCTTCAATTTGCTTTAGAAAAAGGATTTACCAAGGAATTTTTACTTACTGAAAAAGCTGAAAAAAGGTGGGAAAAATGGATAGAAACTTCTGAATACAAACCAATAATAAATGTAGAAAATCATGATACAATTGGACTCCTAGCTCTTGATGAAAAAGGAGATATTTCTGGAGCTTGTACTACCTCAGGATTAGCATGGAAACTACACGGTAGAGTTGGAGATTCCCCTGTTATTGGTGCAGGAATGTTTGTAGACAATGAAGTGGGTGGATGTTGTGCAACTGGAGTTGGTGAAGCGGTATTAAAAACCTTAGGTTCATTCCTAATTGTGGAACTGATGAGACAAGGATCTACACCACAAGAAGCTTGTGAGGAAGGAATTGCAAGAATAGTAAAAAACCAGAATTACAAAGACATGCAAATTGGATATTTGGCCATTAATAAAGAGGGAGAACATGGTGCATTTGCCGTTCATCCAGGGTTTAATTATGCCTTACATCAAAATGGAGAAAATAAATTAATAGATTCTAATTCCTTTATTAAGAAATGAGATATTTAATATTCAGTTTAGGTCTACTACTATCGTGTAGTACAGAAGAAAAATTACTTACTGATTATGTAAATCCTTTTATTGGAACGGGTGGTCATGGACATACTTATCCTGGAGCTTCTTCCCCATTTGGGATGACACAACTCAGTCCTGATACAAGGTTAGAGGGTTGGGATGGTTGTGGTGGATACCATTATTCGGATGATGAAATCTATGGTTTTTCTCATACTCATCTTAGTGGCACGGGAGTTTCCGATTATGGAGATATTTTATTGATACCAACAACTGGAGAGCTAC
>TARA_B110000879_G_scaffold31341_1_pt1 | contig 22159 bp, 18 predicted proteins | sample TARA_B110000879 | Tara Oceans TARA_B110000879 (sample SAMEA4398094) | marine metagenome | biome: Polar Biome; feature: [SRF] surface water layer (ENVO:00010504); material: water (ENVO:00002006), including particulate matter (ENVO:01000060) such as... | depth 5 m
ACGCTATAGGTTGTCGTATAGATTTATAGAAAATTAACTTACATTTTTATCAGAAAGGAAGGTAATACTTCCTTTTTGTTGTTTAATATTATCAGATAAAAACAAATATTATGAGTGATATTCAGTACTTCACAGAAGAAGGATTAAAAAAAATTAAAGATGAATTAGATCATCTGAAAAGTATAGAAAGACCTAAAGTGATTCAACAGATTGCTGAAGCAAGAGATAAGGGAGACCTTTCTGAAAATGCAGAATATGATGCTGCAAAAGAAGCGCAAGGCCATCTTGAAGATAGAATTAATAAATTAGAAGCTTTGTTCGGTAATGCTAGAGTTGTAGATACTTCTATGTTAGATACTTCTTCAGTAAGGTTACTTACAAAAGTTACTATAAAAAATACTGCAAATGGTATGGAAATGACTTATTCTATAGTTCCTCAAGCAGAAGCTAATTTACAAGAAAAGAAAATTTCTATTTCCTCTCCTATTGGCGCAGGATTACAAGGAAAAGTGGTGGGAGAAATTGCGGAAATAACTATACCAAATGGTATTATTAAGTTCGAAATAATTAAAATTGAAGCGGCTTAAATGTCGTCTATATTTACAAAAATAGTAAATAATGAAATTCCATCTTTTAAGGTGTATGAAGACGATAGTTTTCTGGCTTTTCTAGATGCGTTTCCTCTTGCATTTGGGCATGTTTTAGTGATTCCTAAAAATGACACAGATTATATTTTTGACTTAGAATCAGAAGAATATCTTTCTCTATGGAGTTTGTCAAAAAAAATAGCTAAAGCAATGGATAAGGTAATTGTTTGCGAAAGAATTGGTGTTGCAGTTATAGGACTAGAAGTTCCTCATGCTCATATTCATTTAGTTCCTATTAATGGGGTATCAGATATTAATTTTGAGAAACCAAAAAAAGAATTTTCTAAGCAAAAGATGCAAGAAATTGCAAATAAGATAAAATTAGCTTTAAGCTAATTTATCAGGGTTGTCTTTTAAAAAAGTTGACCAAGAAGAATAGCTCTTCCCACCTCCAGATGTATCTCTTTGAAAATAATGACAAACTGCTGCTGCTAATCCATCTGTAGCATCTAAGTGTTTTGGCATTTCTTTTATTGAAAATAAGGATTGCAACATACTTGCAACTTGAACTTTTGAAGCGTTTCCACTTCCTGTTATCGATTTTTTTATCTTCTTTGGGGTATATTCAAAAACTGGTATATCTCTATAAAGTGCGGCAGCCATTGCTACTCCCTGTGCTCTCCCAAGTTTTAACATAGATTGTACATTCTTACCAAAGAAAGGAGCTTCTAATGAAACTTCATCTGGGTTATATTCTTCTACAAGTTGAAGAGTCCTTTCAAAAATCCGTTTTAATTTCATTGCGTGACCATCCAGTTTTTCTAAATGTATAACTCCCATCTGAATCATCTCCATTTTTTTCCCCACAATGCGAATAATACCATACCCCATAATGTTGGTTCCAGGGTCAATACCTAATACTATTCGTTCTTTTTTCAATTTAATTATATTTTCTTCAAAAATAAGAAATGATTTTAAGTTTTGATGTTTCATTTTTAAATTTGATTATATTTGTATCAACAACTTGCCATTTTATATGATTTTCCTTATTATCTGTTTCTTCTATTTTCGTTTGATGTTTCTTTATAGGAAATCTTGGAATTCCATTTCATCCCCTAAAGTTGTAAATACAAAAGATATAGTTTCTGTTGTAGTGGCTTGCAGAAATGAAGAGTCTAATATTGTTAATCTAATACGAGATATTAAGTCCCAAAATTTTGATAAAGAAAGGTTCGAATTGATAATTGTTAATGATCATTCTACAGATGCCACTTTATTAGTGTTAGAACAGGAATCTAAAAACTGGAGTCAATTAAAAATAGTTAATTTAGAGGGTTTAGTTATTGGCAAAAAGAATGCAATTAGAAAAGGAGTGGAGATTGCTAAAGGAGAAATTATTGTTTGTACAGATGCAGATTGCCGAATAGGAGAAGAGTGGATACAAACTATTTCAAATTATTTTACAGATAAAAATATAAAGTTTGTTTCGGGTCCAGTTATTTTTAAATCTTCTCTTTCTTGGTTTTCAAAATTTCAGACTTTAGAAATTTTCAGTTTAGTTGCTGCTTCCGCTTCTGCTATAAATAGAAATAAATCTACTATCTGTAATGGTGCTAATTTATCATTCAGAAAAAAAGAGTATTTAGAAATTAAGGAAGATATATTCAATAATTTTAAAACAGATGATGTTGATTTATTGCAATATTTTAAGAAAGAATACAAGAATGCTATTAAATTTTTAAAAGATAGAAATGCAATTATTTTTACTGAAGGTAACCCTAATTTAATTTCTAATTTAAAACAAAAGATACGGTGGATTTCATCTACTAAATCTATTCGTGATTGGGATTCTTTTTTTGTTGCTATTTTAGTTTTCCTTATGAATCTTATTTTAGTAATAAGTTTCTTTTTATTCATCTATTTCTTGTTTTACAAGAACGAGTCAGATGATTATGGAGTATTGTTGATTTCATTTAGGGTTTTCTTTGCTCTTTTGTTCTTATTTATTTATCTGATAAAGTATGTTTCAGATTATCTTTTATTGAAAGATGTGTTTAAGTTTTTTGGAAGAAGAGAGTTGTTAGTATATCTTTTTCCTTTCGAAATAATAAATGCAATTTTTACAGTTGTTATTGTACCTTTGTCTTTCCTAATTCCTGTAAAGTGGAAAGGTAGAAAACTATGAATTCAGTATCGTTAAATAAAATTGCTTGGAGGAAATTTAAGAAGGATAAACTAGCTCTTCTGTCTCTAATATTCATTGTTCTACTTTCTATTTTATCTGTGTTTTCCTATACCTTTATGTCGGATAAGTCTGACTATGCTTCTGAAATGAATCTAGAACTTTCTACTTTATCTCCTTTTACTACCGTACATACTTTAATTATAAATGATAAAAAAATATTAGCTACTGATGTTTCTCAAGAAAGTTGGGGGGTGTCGTATTATACTTTTTCTATATCAGAATATTTTGAACATGAAGGAGAATATACACACACTAAACAACTATATTATTTCGGAACAGATAAGTATGGTAGAGATTTATATAGTAGAATTATCTATGGAACTCGTATTTCTCTTTCAGTAGGATTTATTGCGGTTCTTATTTCTTTAATTATTGGTATTTTATTAGGTTCTTTTGCTGGTTATTTTGGTGGAAGAACAGATGATATAATAATGTGGTTTGTTAATGTGGTATGGTCTATCCCTACCTTACTTATGGTTATAGCGATTACCTTAGCTTTAGGTAAAGGTTTTTGGCAAGTGTTTATTGCTGTAGGTTTAACAATGTGGGTGGAAGTAGCTAGGGTAGTTCGTGGAGAGTTTATTTCTCAACGAAATAGAGAGTATGTGGAGGCGGCTAAAATATTAGCTTTTTCTGATTTTCGGATTATATTTAAACATATTTTACCTAATGTTATAGGTCCCATTATTGTTATTTCGGCTGCTAATTTTGCTGCTGCAATTTTAATTGAGGCAGGATTGAGTTTTTTGGGATTAGGCGCTCAACCTCCTATTCCTTCTTGGGGAGGGATGATAAAAAACCACTATAATTATATTGTAATGGATAAAGCTTATTTAGCAATTATTCCTGGGGTAGCTATTATGCTTTCGGTGTTAGCTTTTATGCTTTTAGGCAACGGGCTGAGGTCAGCACTAGATGTAAAAGAATAATAATTAAGATTTAAGTTGTTAACATTTTCAATTTAAACACATCTAGTAAATTACTCCTTAAATTCTGTTTTTTTATTAAATTTGCACTAATTAAAAATTAAATAAATATAGAAATGATAAAAAAATTATTTTCGATAGTATTACTATCCGTACTTAGTTTCTCTTCTGTAAAAGCAGATGAAGGTATGTGGCTTCCTCAATTATTGCAATCTATGAACGAAAGTGACATGAAAGCTTCTGGATTACAACTTACACCACAAGATTTATATGATGTAAATAATTCCTCTTTAAAAGATGCAATTGTATCTTTAGGTGGATTTTGTACTGCAGAAATGATATCGTCAGAAGGACTTATGTTAACAAATCATCATTGTGGATTTGGTCAGATTCAAGAACATTCTACAGTTGCAAACGACTATTTAAAAGATGGATTCTGGGCTATGAGTAGAGATGAGGAACTTCCAAATGAAGGGCTTTTTGCTTCTTTCTTAGTAAGTATTGAAAGTGTTACAGATAGAGTTTTAGAAGAGTTAGGTGATGTGTCAGAATCTGAGAGAAATGCAAAATTAAGATCTATTTTTAATTCTATTGCTGCAGAATCTACTGAGGGAACAGAGTATAACGCTAGAGTAAAACCTTTCTTTGGTGGTAATGAATTTTACTTAATGACCTATATTACTTACAATGATGTAAGACTAGTAGGAGCTCCACCTTCATCAATTGGTAAGTTTGGTGGTGATACAGATAACTGGATGTGGCCAAGACACACAGGGGATTTTGCATTATTCAGGATATATTGCGCTCCTGATGGTTCTTCTGCTGAGTACTCGGAAGATAATGTTCCTTTTAAACCAAAACATCATTTACCAATTCAGTTAGATGGTGTAGATAATGGTGATTATACAATGATTTTTGGTTTTCCAGGAAGTACAGATAGATTCTTAACTTCTTACGGAATTCAAGAAGCAATTGATAAATCTAATCCAACAACTGTTCAGATTAGAGAAGAGAAACTTGCAATTATGAAAACAGGTATGGACGCTAATAAGAAAACTAAAATTCAGTATGCTGCTAAATACGCTCAAACTTCTAACTATTGGAAATACTTTATAGGACAAACAAGAGGATTGAAAAGAATGAAAGTTTACGATAAGAAAGTAGAAATAGAAAACAACTTTACGGATTGGGTAAATTCTGGTGATGAAGCTAGATATGAAAAATATGGTAATGCTTTAAATCTTATTGAACAAGCTTACGAACAAAATAGTAAAATATGTATTGCTCGTACTTACTTAAATGAAGCTGTTTTTCAAGGTGCAGAAATAATGTATTTCTCTTTCCTTATGAATAGAAAATTAGCAAATATTCCTGAAGATGAAAAAGAGAAAAGGAAATTCATGAAGGAAATTAAAAAAGAAGCAAAAGAATTTTATAAAAATTACAATGCTAAAGTAGATGAAGAATTATTTGCTTCTATGTTAGAAATGTATTACTATAATGTTCCTAAAAATCAGCATCCAGCTGTATTCAAAAAGATTGAAAATCAACTTTTTGGATTTAAAGCATTGGATTTTGATTACTATGCCAAAAATGTTTTTAAAAGGTCTATATTTTCTAGTAAGGAGAAATTCTTCACTTTCTTAGAGAAGCCTTCTACATTCAGATTAGAAAAAGATGTTGCTTATACTACAATGATGTCTATTTATGATTATTACATTGAAAATATGTATCCAAAAAGAAAATCTATTTCTGCAAAATTAGAAGAAGGAAATAGGTTATTTATTGCAGGACTTAGAGAAATGAATCCGGAAGAAAAGTATTATCCTAATGCAAACTCTACTATGAGAGTAACTTATGGTAGTGTAGGGGATTATAATCCAGGAAATGCAATGCATTATGACTTCTATACTACTATTGACGGAATAATGGAAAAAGAAGATGCTACTAGTAGTGAGTTTATAGTTCCTGAGAAATTGAAGGAGTTATATGCTATTGGAGATTATGGTCGGTATGCAGATGAAGATGGAAATTTAAGAATTAACTTTATTTCTAATAACGATATCACAGGTGGTAATTCTGGTTCTCCAGTAATTAACGCATGGGGAGAAATTGTTGGTACTGCATTTGATGGTAACTGGGAAGCTATGAGTGGTGATATTGCTTTCGAAAATGAAATACAAAGAACTATTTCTGTAGATATTAGATATACTATGTTTATTATTGACAAGTTTGCCGGTGCTACTCATCTTATTGATGAGATGACAATAGCCCCAAGCCATCCTGAAAAAATGACAGAAGAAGAATTAGCGATTGTTGAGATGGCAACTGCTGTTGAGAATTCGAATACTATTGTAAAGGAATTAGAAATGAAAGATTACTTAGGAAATTCTATTCCTGTATTTGATATGCATTCTTTTGGTTCTGCTTTTGATATGGCTGTAGAACAATATGGTTCAAGTAAAACTCAACTTTTCTGGTGGAAAGGAAGTGTATTTACTACTGAAGTGAGATAGTTTTATAAAAATATAATATTTAAAACCCGCCGAATTCGGTGGGTTTTTTTATTTTTGAAGTAGATTTAAATCTATTATGATTCAGAAGATAATTCTAAAAATTAGAAGTAGCTATTCTTTCCTTAAGCAAGAGAGGGAGATTAGGAGATCAATTGATATTGATATTTCTGATATTAAAACAATTTGCTTAGTATTTGGACCGTATAGAAACCTTTCTTCTTTGTCAGCTGTTATGGCAGTATTACACCCTAATTGTCAGGTTTTAAATCACGCTCAAAGAAGAATACTTCCTCATAAAAAAGTAAACTTTTTTATGAGGTACTCAGAAACTAGATTTAATAGCTTTATTAAATATGCTATTCATCTTTCTCTTTCAGGTAAAAGAGGATTAGTAGGAGGGAGTGTTTTACATTCTCACGCTTTCGATAAGTTAGATGTAAAAGAGAAATATAAAAACCGTTTTGGAGATAAGTTACTAAAAGAAAAGATTAATTGTTTATTCTGGAAGGAAGGTTTGCATTTGCAAAATCATTTTTTAGAAAATAATATTAATACTATAGATTTAATAAAAAAAAATAAGAAGATAGTTTTTATTTTACCAATTCGTAATCCTTTAGATTGCGCTATGTCGAATCAGAATACTGGAATGTCAAATATTTTTCATAAAATAAATCCTAATTCTACATATCAGGAAATTCTAAAATCCATATTAGATGATTTTTTATTGTTCTTCAATTATCAGAAACAATTGTCCTCTAATTTCTTTCATTACTACCAACATTCATTTAATGAATCTACATTAAAAGGATTTTGTAATTATTTAGATCTTCCCTTTGATGAAAGGTGGAAGAATGATGTTTTAGATATTTATAATATAAAGGAGTCTTATCCACATAAAAAAGAGGATATAGATTTTTATGAAGAATATATCTCTACTAACTTTAAGGATTTTCCTGATGAAATGGAGAAATTATTACAATTTATAAAGTAAATTTATTTTATTATTTTTACAGAAAATTAAAACTATGTTAAGAAATATTACATCCATTATTTTTGGTACTATACTTGGCATGTCAGCAATGATGATTATGCATTCTTTAAGTTTTATCATTATTCCACTTCCAGAGGGTGTGATTTTCCCTCCAAAATCAGATGAGGAAATAAAACTATTTAATATGTATCTTGAAACTGCTTCCAGCGGTTCATTTATTCTTGCAATAATTTCTCATTTTCTTGGAGCGTTTTTTGCTTCTATTATTTCATTTAAAATATCAATGAGTAAAGAATGGATGAAAAAAAAATCATCAATTTTTATTCCGATAATAATTGGTTTAATATTTACCTATACAGGTTGGGTAAATTTTAATTCTATACCACATCCAGATTGGTTTATTGTTGATTTATTATTTTATGTTCCGGCCGCATATTTAGGATTTTATTTATTTAGCAAAAAGAGTTAAACTTTTTTAAATTATCCCATTTAAAACTTAATAAATGGGAGAACTAACCGACAAAAAATTTTTTGAAATGTTTCAAAATACAGATAATCATATATTTATGAAGACGGAAGAGTAGAGAGAATAATAATTATAGAATAATTCTTTCTGATTATTTTCAAAATTTAAACTTTACAATCAACTTATTTTCTGGAAAGTTGAAAATTTATTCAGGCAAAAAATACTGATCTAATAACTTTATATTCCTCTCTATCAATATTATATATTTCTGTTCAGATAGTTCATTTCCCTTTCATATTATTACATCTCAGTATCAGAAAAGTATATTTTGCTTTACCATGCTTCTATCTTGCCCACACAGTGTTGTAAATTACTTTAATGTCATTACATTTTCTGTTAAGAAAGGTGTATTTTTTTTTAGTATGATCTTTGATTATTCCCTTCTATATAGTTCATAAAAGCTTTGTTTACTACCTTTACTCCTCCTGGTGTTGGGTAATTTCCTGTAAAGTACCAATCTCCTTTATGGTCAGGACAAGAAGCATGTAAATCAGAAATAGATTGATAAATTATTTCTACTTCAGCATTAGTTCCTTTTGGAGTTAGAAGTTCACTAATTTTAACTGAAATTTCTTCTGCAGAAAAAGGTTTGTAAATATCTTGAACATAATTTACCATTTCTTCTTTTGGTAAATGAACTTGTGACTTACATTTATTATACGTTTCAGTAAGAATGTGTTCTTGTTTTTTATCTTTTAATAACTCTACAGCTGCATTAAAGGCAATAAAATCACCCATTTTTGCCATATCAATTCCATAACAATCAGGATATCTAATTTGTGGAGCGGAAGAGACTACTACAATTTTTTTAGGGTTTAATCTATCTAGTATTCTTATAATAGATTGTTTCAAGGTAGTTCCTCTTACAATACTGTCGTCAATCATAACTAGGTTGTCAGTAGGTTTTACGGTACCGTAAGTAACATCATAAACATGAGCAACTAGGTCGTCTCTACTGTCATCAGAAGTAATAAAGGTTCTTAGTTTAGCGTCCTTTATTGCAATCTTCTCTGCCCTTGGAGATATCTCCATTATTTTTGCTATTTCATCATGACAAGGAGTTGATCCTAGTTCCTGAATCTTTTTAGTTTTTATTTTATTTAAATAAGAATGACATCCTTTTAACAATCCGAAATAAGAAACTTCAGCTGTGTTTGGGATGTATGAGAATACTGTATTTCTCACATCATTATCAATAGACTCTAATACCTTTGGGAAAATACGTTTACCAAGCTCTAACCTTTCATTATAGATGTCCTTATCATTCCCTCTAGAGAAATAGATACGCTCAAACGAACAAGCTTTTCTTTCTAAAGGTTCTCTCACTTGCTTTTCCTTAACAGTACCATCTTTCTTTATGATAAGTGCATGACCTCTTTTTATCTCTTTTACATCATCAATATCTACATTAAATGCAGTTTGTATTACTGGTCGTTCAGAGGCAACAACTACTATCTCATCATCTTTGTAATAATAGGCTGGTCTAATTGCGTTTGGGTCTCTCAATGCAAAAGCATCTCCATGTCCCATTAATCCACACATCACGTATCCTCCATCCCAATATTTAGCGGATTGAGTTAATATATCTTGTAAATCTAACTCCTTTTCAATTATTTTTGTAATCTCTTTTTTACTAAAATTATCTTTATGTTTGTAGTAAATTTCATCATTCGCCTCATCTAAAAAATGACCTATTTTTTCTAAAATAGTTACGGTGTCAGCCATTTGTTTTGGGTGCTGACCTAAATCTACTAACTGATTGAAAAGTTCATCCACATTTGTCATATTGAAGTTTCCTGCCAATACCACATTTCTTGTTTTCCAGTTACTTTGTCTTAAAAAGGGATGACATTGTTCAATTGTATTTTCTCCAAATGTTCCGTATCTTAAATGTCCTAAAAATAACTCTCCTGTAAATGGTAGGTTCTCCTTCATCCATTTGGGGTCCTTTAATTTTTCAGGATCACTTTCTTCTAGTTCTACAAACCTTCTGTTTACTTGCTTAAAAACATCTTGTATAGGGTTTGTTGCTACTGATCTCTTTCTACTAATATATCTTTTTCCTGCTTCTACATCTAACTTTACATTTGCTAAACCAACACCATCTTGTCCTCTATTGTGTTGTTTTTCCATTAATAAATACATTTTATTTAATCCGTAAAGGGATGTTCCGTATTTTTTTTGGTAAAACTCTAAAGGTTTTAGCAATCGTAACATTGCTACTCCACATTCGTGCTTAATTGAATCGCTCATTGATTTGATTTTGGGTGTACAAAAGTAGGTTTAATTATTTGATAATTTTCATCAATCCACTGATTCCTGGATTGGTATAAATTACTCCTTCAATATCTAAAGTTGGTATAATTCTTTTCCCATTATTTACCTTTTCTAAAAAGTCAATTGCTTCCTGATTATCAGTAATTATAATGTATTCAAATTCAACTCCTTTTTCTTCTAAAAATCTTTTTGTTGTCACACAATCCGAACACCAATCTGCACCATATACTTTAATATTCATAGTCTGTAGTTTTAAAAGTTATTATTGTTCCGTTTTGTATTATATTACATTCCTTACAATGTGAAATATATGTAAATTCGTAATCTTTATTTATATCAAAATCTGTATCTGTTGTAAATATCCTGTCACATTCTAGTTTACCTTTTTCTGAGTATCTTTTTATTCTGAACTCTCTTTCTTCTTCAGTGATTTCAAACCATGAACTAGAAAGTCCTTTTAATAATTGAGCTTTATCAGATATGTTTTTAGGTTTACACATTTTCTTTTTCAATGTCAATAAAATAGGCTTTTATCTTATTTCTTGTTATTTTAATACAGTTATTATTTTCTACTTTATAAAAATTTGAGTTAGAGATGGAAACATTTCTCTTTGGGGAAGGTGTGATGTTTGCTTGTATCTTTAATCTGCATCTTTTATAAATTGAAATCCCAGATTTACGAATAATTTTAGATACAAAACGAGAACAATTAGATCCTTTTCTAACAAAAGGTCCATAGGATATTGCTCCCTTTTCTTGCATTTTTTTTGCAAAACTAAATGATTCGTTAAAATTTACCCCCCTTAATAATGATGCGTAAAGTACACCCTCACCATGCGTTGCTTCATTATTAGCAATTTCTATCAATATATCATTTACGTTAGTTATGTTATCATGTTTAATTTTTGCTAGTATAGATATTCCAATATCTGGGTCTGTTTCCGCATCTCTGACTCTTCCAAAATCAACTGGAGTTTGATATCTTCCAAAATCCATATAATGTAACTTATTAGTTTCCGAGTTTACAAGGATTAGTGCAGAATGGCCTACTCTATATTGTCCATTTTTTGAAAGTTTTCTGCGAGGGGTATAACGTAGGATTCTCAAAAGTAAAGAATCATACCACGCATTAGCTGATTCCACCATTCCTTGTGGCCATGCTAAAGTTATTATGAAATCTGAATTTTTCATTGTTGCAATAATACTATTTAATTTTTATATTTTCAAAATAGAATAATATTGATATTTTTTTTATTAATGGTATTCTAAGTAATAAATCATTAACTATTACTTTTATTTTCTCTATACTACTTCCTGTTGATTTTTCTATAATTTCATACACGAATCTTCCGCAATTTAAAGATTTATTAGAAAAAGGACCAAAAGAAATAAATCTACTATCTTGTTGTTTTTTTGCATATTCTATTCCATTACTAGTATTAATGTTGTTTAATACTTTGTAATATAGTGTTCCTTCTCCATATGTTGCTTTGTTTTCCGCAATTTCCAATATAATGTTAGAAAGGTTTATTATTTTATTATTTTTAATTATAGCTAAGTGTTTTATATTTAATTCAGGGTCTGTTTTATACTTACGAACCCTACTTGTTCCGTTAGGAGTGTCATATCTACCAAAATCATAATAGTATACTTTTTTTGTAAGAGAATTTATAAGTATTACAGCTGTGTGTCCAATTTTGTATTTTCGGTTTAATCCTAAAATTTTATCGTACCAAGATCCAACGGATGCTATTTTACCTTCCGGCCATGCTAGTGTAATTATAAAATCAGAGTTTAGCATTTAAGAATTACTCAATATTATTTTCTGTAAATGATTCTAATATTTTAAAGAAATTTAAAATATCTTCTGTTGTATTTTCTCTATTTATAGTTACAAGTCTAATAAACGTTTCTCCTTTATGTTCTCCGTAACCAACCATTAGTTTATTTTTAAGATATAAATCTGTGCACAATTTTTTAGGATCTATATCTTTGTAATTAAAACAAATAGAGAGGCTATTGTCAAAACTATAAATTGTATAATCACTATTATTTTTAATATATTTTCTAGCAGTATCTGCTAAAGAGTAACTGTGATCTACCATTTCAGATATTCCTTTTTTTCCTAATGATTTCCAGAGTGTCCAGAATTTTAACGCATTATTTCTTCTACCGCATTCAAATGATGTTTGACCTAAATTATACTCATCACCATCTGTTTGATAGAGGTAGTTTGCTTTATTACTAAATGAATTAAGTAGATTTCCACCTTCCTTTACTAATAATATAGATGTTGATATGGGGGTACCTAATGTCTTATGAGGGTTGAAACAGAAAGAATCAGAAAGCTCTATTCCTTTTACTAAATGTTTGTATTTCTCTGAAAATATAACACTCCCTCCATAAGCCCCATCTAAATGAAGCCAAATATTATATTTTTTACAGATTTCGGCAATCTCTATAATTGGATCGATTGCTCCCATGACAGTTGTTCCTATTGTAGCATTTATAAAAAATGGGGTTAGTCCGTTTTTAATATCCTCTTCTATTTGAACAGTTATTTCAGAAGAGATCATTTCTCCTTTCTTATTAGTATCTATGTATCTTACATTATCTCTACCAATTCCTGAAAAAGATGCGTTCTTATCCATGGAGTAATGAGAGCTTCTAGAACTGTAACATATTAGTTTATTGCTATCTCCACTATATTTTGATTCCGGATTTTTTTTATCTCTAGCCATGACCAATGCCATAAAATTACTCATACTTCCACCAGTGGGTATAGTACCTGCTGATGTTTCTGGATAGGATATCATTGCAGCAATTTTTCGTAAAATTTCTTTTTCTATTTCTACCATTGGTCCTGAAATTTTATAGGTAGCCATACTATTATTTAAAATAACGGCTAATAGATCTCCTAATACAGCTTTACTATTAAGTCCTCCAAATAGTTGATTAAAGAATAAATTCCCATTTGTTTTAGGAGTATTAAGAATTAAATGATTTAATGATTCTTTTAATTGTTCATCCGAAATAGGATTTTCTTCTAAAGAAATATTAAATATTTTTAATAGATCTTTAGGATCAATTTGATTTACAACTCCTCTTTCTTCATCCTTTATAAGAGATTGTGCCAGAGAATTGAAAATATTTAGATCATTAGATAGTTTTCCTGACATTTTTTATTTGATTTATTGTTTCTGCAAAACTATAAAATAAGATTAATAATCTCTATTTATAGTTCTTACTTTCTTGTCTGCTTATAAACACATAAAATTATAAAATTCCTACTTTGAGAAATTTACTTTTTTTGTATATTTGCAGTTATGAGAAAAATATTTTTATCACTTATTACACTTTTATCCCTTTCTGTTTCATCACAATTGGTTGTTAATGAGTATTCTGCAGCGAATTATGATAGTTATCAGGATAACTATAATGAATATGAAGATTGGTTAGAACTGTATAACCCTACTGCAATAGCTATTGATATAAGTGGTTATTACCTTTCGGATAAGGTAAGTAACCCAACAAAATGGCAAGTTCCTTCTTCTTTTATTGTTCCTGCAAATGGAGTTGCTGTTGTTTTTTGTTCAGGAAGAAATGAAGTAAGTGGTGGTTTTGCTCATTCTAACTTTAAGATTACGCAAACCAAAGGTAGTGAGGTTTTCTTACTTTCTGATGCAGCAGCTGTGCTTTTAGATTCAGTTTCTGTTAGGTCTAATTTAAAAACTCATTCTAGAGGAAGAGAAGTGAACGGAAGTGCCATTTGGTCAGTATTTACAAATCCTACACCAAATACTGCAAATGCTGCTGCTTTACAAGAGTATGCATCTACCCCAATTTTCTCTATCCCTTCAGGCTATTATACAACATCTGCACAAGTTATTATTACTACTCCAGATCCGAATATTACTATTTATTATACTACTGACGGTAGTAAACCAGATAATACATCTGCACAATACACGGTTCCAATTACCTTTACTCAAACTACGGTTTTAAAGGCGGTTGCTTATAGTTCTACTGCAAATATTCCTCCTTCATTTATAGAGTACAATACTTATTTTGTAGATGATACACATACTATACCTATTCTTTCTATTTCTGGAAATAGGGTAGGAGATTTACTGAATGGAAATGCAAGTTTAGAACCAGAAGGTACAATTGAATGGTTCAATAAAAATGGAGTTCTTTTAGATAAAGGAATGGGGGAATATGATAAGCATGGTAACGATTCTTGGGCGTATAATCAGAGAGGTTTTGATTATGTAATGAGAGATCAATTTGGTTATAATTACGCTTTACAAGACAAGGTATTTACAACTAAAAGTAGAGATAAATTTCAGAGATTAATTGTTAAAGCGGCTGCAAATGATAATTATCCTTCCTCTGATGGTGCTCATATCAGAGATGCTTATGTAAATCATTTGTCTCAATTATCTGATCTACGTTTAGATGAAAGGAGTACATCTTCTTGTATTTTATATATGAATGGAAACTATTGGGGGGTGTATGAGATGAGAGAAAAGGTAGATGATCATGATTTTACAGATTATTATTATGATCAAGATAAGAACAACTTACAATATCTTAAGACTTGGGGAGGAACTTGGACGGAATATGGAGCTCCGAACGCACAACCAGATTGGGATGCCTTTGTTGCTTTTGTTGCAGCAAACCCTATGAATATTCAAGCTAATTATAATACCGCAAAATCAGAGTTTAATACAGGAAGTTTAATTGATTACTTTTTATTAAATTCATATGTTGTATGTGCTGATTGGTTAAATTGGAATACTTCATGGTGGAGGGGAATGGATCCAACGGGTGATAAGAAAAAATGGAGATATACTTTATGGGATATGGACAATACATTTGGTCATGGAACAAATTATACAGGAATACCAAGTACTGGAGTAAACGCAGACCCTTGTGATCCTAGTAGTTTGGGTAATACAGGAGGCCAAGGACATGTTCCTATTTGGAATGAAATGCTTACAAATAATGATTTTTTTGATGAATATGTAAACAGGTGGCAAGATTTAGCAACTACCGATTTATCTTGTGCTAATATGATAGATGTACTAGATAGTATGATAGCGGTTATTGAGCCTGAGATGCCACGACAAATTGCCACATGGGGAGGGAATTATGCTACATGGCAATCCAATGTTCAGGATATGAGGGATTTTATTTTAGCTAGATGTAGTACTATGAATAATGGTTTCTTACCTTGTTATCCTGATCTTTCTGGTCCATTTAATGTAACTGTAGAAATTATTGGAATTGGAGAGGTTGAAATGAGTGATAATCTAATTATTAATGAAATAAATACTCCTCAAAATTATAGTAGATTTGGGGGTGTAGATCTACCTTTTGAAGTAAAAAGTGGTACATTTCAGTATTGGGAAATTGTACCTGCAGGAACTTATGTTTTCGATCCTTTTGCAGATACTTTATCTATAGAATTATTAGGAGATGTGACTGTTCGAGCAGTATTTATACCTCCAACACCAACAAGAGATATTGTATATAAAGTAGAGCCTGCAGGAACTACTACTTCTATTGATGTGAATGGAGTAAATATGAATATATTTCCTAGTTCGATAAATTACACTATTGGAGATACAGTGAATGTTGTTCCTCAAATAGATCCTCTTTTTGGATTTAGTTATTGGGAAACAGATTCCGTAATTATGATGCCATTAAACACAAATGTTACAGATTCGTTTTATGTAAATTATCATGATACAGTAGTTTTACATATTTATGAATTACCTACTATTGAAGCTTTTATGAGTGGTAATGATAGTATTTGTGATAATGATGTGAATACTGCTGAGGTAAAGGTTAGTTTTAGTGGAGTATCACCTTATACCTTTGTTTATAAGTACAATGGAACTATTCAGGATGCAATTGTTACAACATTAAATCCGTATATTATAGAAACAGATAATGCAGGAATATATGACTTAGTTAGCTTTTCGGATGCAAATGAGGTAGGAGGTATTGTTGGTCAAGCATTAGTTACTGTATTTTCTTCTCCAATTGCAAACTTCCACCTTACAGATACTGATACTTTAAATATATTAGATGCTACAACTGAATTTATAGATGATTCAGAAGGATTTATTGTATCATGGCAGTGGGATTTTGGAGATAATTCTGTATATGATTATACAGAAAGACCGATTCATACTTATGCTTCAATAGCAAATTTACATACTGTATCTCTAATTATTACAGATGATAATAATTGTAAGGACACTACTTTCAGAAATATTATAATAAAAGATGAATATTGGATTTACATTCCCAACTCCTTTACTCCTGATAACGATCAAATAAATGATAAGTTCTGTATCTCGTATAACGGTATTAGAGGGGAAACTTTTAGTTTTATTATTTACGATAGATTTTCTAATGTAGTATATTCTACAAGCAACATTCACGATTTGGATTGTAACAATGGTTGGGACGGAAATTACCAAGAAACAGGAACTCCCTTGCTAATTGGTACTTATGTTTATGAAATAGTCTATAAAGATTTTGAAGGATGGAAACACCAAGATTTTGGAAATATTTTTATCATACGATAAACTGAAAAAAATTATTAAATCGTATTTAAGTCTAGAAAAACATATCCTTTTGATGATAAAGGCAGAGTTTTTTGTACAATTGATTGGAGCATCTTTCTTTTTGATTTTAAATATCTATTTATCAAAGCAGGGATTTTCTGATCCTGAAATAGCTAATTTTATTTCCTACCGTTTTCTTGCAGTTATGTTGTTAGCTTTCCCCTTAGGATTTTATATTAAAGGGAAACCACTAAAACCTTTCTTTATCTTAGGAAGTTTAGGTGTACCTTTAGTAGCTATATCCTTAGTATTAGCAGTTCAAAATTCTTTTTTTCATTATTTACCTTTTTTATTTATTTTATGGGGTGTGGTTTTTACTTTATTCCAAGTTAGTTCATTGCCTTATATAATGAGAAATACTACTATTGAAAATCAGTCTCATGCTATATCATTAAATTATGCTACTCATAGTTTTGGCACTATTTTAAGCGGAATCATTATTTTCGGATTTGCACAATTCATGAAAGAGATGGATGAAGGAATAATTTTATTATTTATTTCTTTTCTAGGTTTTTTTGGTATCTATTATTTGTTGAAAATAAAAGTAGATTTAGTTATACCTATCAAAAAAGGATTGCAATGGAAATCATATGATTGGTATTTATTATTGAAGGCTATTATACCGACAATCATCATTGCTATAGGGGCAGGTTTAACAATTCCCTTTATTAATTTATTCTTTTTTCATAACTTTCAAATTGAATCTTCAGGTTTTGCTATTATTGGTGGATTTTCTAGTGTGCTTGTAGCGGTTTTGGCTTTGATGGTTCCAAATATTAAAAATAAGTTAGGATTTAAAAAAGGAATAACTTATACACAAACCATAGCTGTATTAGCCTTGGTTGCTTTAGCCACAACAGAATTTCTTGTAAATTATTGGTGGGCATTTCCTTTAGCGGTTTTGTGTTTTTGGATTCGTACCCCTTTAATGAATATGGCAGCACCTATGACTTCTGAACTTACTATGAATTATGTTGGAAAGAAAAATCAAGAAATGCTAAGTGCTATTATGGCTGCAATTTGGAGTGGAAGTTGGTTTTTTAGTTCACAAATATTCAGATTCTTAAAATCTGAAGGGTTGCCTTATGCTTATATATTTTACATTACTGCTGTATTGTATGGTTTTGGTGTATTTATGTATTATTTATTGATTTTAGATTACGAGAAAAGAAAACTAAAAATGATTAAAATATGAATTTAGGTTACGCTTGTATCAATTCTACATTAGGTTCACAGAAACCAAAGATAACAACAAATCGTGGTATGATTAAACGAACCTTTGAAGAAAGGGGAGTTGAATATGCTGGAGAACTTAGTTTGTTAAATGCTAGAGATTTATTTAAAATACTTAAATGGAATAGTGAACATAATATAAAATGTTTTAGAATATCTTCAGATATATTTCCATGGGCATCTGAATATGGAGTTATAAATTCACCATACTATAAACGCATCGAATCTTTATTACAATCTTGTGGTAGATTTGTAAATAAAAATAATATTCGTATTACATCTCATCCTGGACCATTTAATGTGTTAGTTTCACCGAGAGAACATGTTGTTGATAATACAATTATAGATTTAGAGTTACATGCTAAAGTGTTTGATATGATGGGATTGAGTAGAAGTCCGTATAATAAAATAAATATTCATTGTAATGGTGTTTATGGAGATAAAATATCTGCTATGGATAGATTCTGTAAGAACTTCTATAGATTATCTAAATCTGTGCAATCACGATTAACGGTAGAGAATGATGATAAAGCATCAATGTACTCTGTAAAAGATTTAATGTACATACATGAACGTATTGGAATTCCTATTGTATTTGATTATCACCACCACAAATTTAATACAGGTGGATTATCCGAAAAAGAAGCATTAGAATTAGCAATTTCAACATGGTCTAAAGATATTACTCCAATGGTTCATTATTCCGAATCAAAAAGATTACATGAATGCAATGATAAAATAAAAGAGCAGGCTCATTCAGATTACATTAATAACTTACCTAACTTATATGGTAACAATGTTGATGTAATGGTAGAGGCAAAAGCTAAAGAATTATCGATATTAAAATTTTTAAAATGATAGAAAATAAAATTTTAAACCAACAAGTCTGTTTCTAAAGGATTATTTAGCAGGTAATAAATTTTCCTTAATTAATGTTTTTTCTAGTTCTTTATCTAATATAACAACATAATCAATTACCTCCGAATCTTCTAATTTAATTTTCATTGTTCTCCCAAGCGAGAGGATTACCTTCCATTTCTTTAGAAATGGAGTCCACTGATTAGTTTTCCTTACAACAACTTCTTTGATATAAAGCACTCTATTATCTTCTATTTTGCTGGCCCCAGTCCAAGATTTTGTAATCTTTAATTCGTCTAATTTATCCAATAGTTCAACAGTATTATTCTTTCTAACTATAACCCTCTTCCCTTCAAAGTGCTTATATTTATCTAACAAGTATTTATACTTAATATCATAGTGAGGAAAGATTCTTTTTCTCATTTTTGATTCTAGCTCATTAAACTCTTCATGTTTCCCAATAAATAAAGCAACGCCAAAAGATACAACATATAAAATAGAACCCCAAACAATAATGGTCCAGAGAATTACTGTCATTGACATCATTAAAAAACGTAAAGAATCAAGTATACTATATAACGTAAACATATGACAAGATAAAATAATTATACAGAATCAGATATATCACTCCATCTATAAAATATAAAAAAGCTATATGAAAAATAGATTATCAGAAACAAAAACGAGAGACTATCTTTAGATAATCTCCCGTTATGTACCCGGGACGGGACTTGAACCCGTACGAACTTACGTTCATTGGATTTTAAGTCCAACGTGTCTACCAATTCCACCACCCGGGCGGATGTATGTTTTAAAAACTAAGAGCGAGTGATGGGATTCGGACCCACGACCCTCACCTTGGCAAGGTGATGCTCTACCCCTGAGCTACACTCGCATTAGGTCGGCAAATTTAATTAAATATTCGTTTCTGCCAACTTTTTTTTTATTTTCCTATTAGTTTTTTTATTTCATTTAGTTTCATGAGAGCTTCTACTGGTGTTAAAGTGTTGATATCTATATCAGTTATCTCATCTCTTATCTGTATTAAAGTAGGGTCGTCTAATTGAAAAAAACTCAATTGCATCTCATTTTTATTGCTAATAGTGTTCTTATTATCTTCTTTTGTCCTACTATTCTCTAACTTTTTTAGTATCTGTTCACTCTTTTTAATAATCTGTTTTGGCATTCCTGCCATTTTAGCTACATGTATACCAAAGCTATGTTCTGATCCTCCTTCCTTTAAGGTACGGATAAATATAATTTTTTTTCCGATCTCTTTTACTGATACATTAAAGTTTTTTATTCTGTTAAATTGTCCTGTCATATCATTTAACTCATGATAATGCGTAGCGAATAAGGTTTTTGCTTTGCAATTGTGTTCGTGTAAATATTCAGCAATTGCCCATGCTATAGAAACTCCATCATAGGTAGAAGTACCCCTTCCAATTTCATCTAATAGTATTAAACTTCTTTCTGATAAATTATTAAGAATACTTGCTGTTTCATTCATCTCTACCATAAAAGTAGATTCTCCCATAGATATATTGTCGGAAGCTCCTACTCGAGTAAAAATTTTATCTACAATTCCAATTTCAGCAGCTTCTGCTGGAACAAAACTTCCTATTTGTGCCATTAGTACAATTAATGCTGTTTGTCTTAATAGTGCTGATTTTCCAGACATATTAGGTCCTGTAATCATCATTATTTGCTGATTCTCCCTGTCTAATTGAACATCATTAGGTATGTAGCTTTCCCCTGATTTTAATTGTTGTTCAATCACCGGATGTCTTCCTTTTTTTATCAGAATATTAGTATTTTCTGAAATAGTAGCCTTGTGGTACTTATTGTTTTTTGCAATAGTAGCGAAAGAATAAAAACAATCTAATTGTGAAATAAGTTGAGAATTGGTTTGTATTGCTACTACATATTCCGACAAGCTATTCACTAAATCTTGGTATAGTCTTGTTTCTAATTCTAATATTTTCCCTTCTGAAGAAAGTATTTTACTTTCATATTCCTTTAGTTCTTCAGTTATATACCTTTCCGCACTAACTAAGGTTTGTTTTCTAATCCATTCTTCAGGTACCTTTTCTTTGTGTATGTTTCTAACTTCCAAATAGTATCCGAAAACATTATTGAAAGATATTTTTAAAGATGGTATTCCTGTTCTTTCTGTTTCTCTTTCGAGTATTTGTTGTAAATAATCTTTTCCAGATTTAGATAGTTGTCTTAACTCATCTAATTCAGTATTTACTCCTTTTTTTATTATATTACCCTTATTCACTAATGCTGGAGGATTATCTGTAATAGTATTTTCTATTCTTTCAGATATAGTTTTACATGCATTTAACTGTTCTCCAATTATTTTTATATTGTTATTATTGCTGTTTTCACAAGATTCTTTTATAGGATGTATGCTGTGTAAAGCAATTTTTAACTGATTACATTCTCTAGGAGAAACTCTAGATGTAGATACTTTTGAAATAAGTCGTTCTAAATCTCCAATACTCTTTATGTGTTCTTCTAAAACATCTTTAAAATCTTTATTATTCAGTATGAATTGAACAATTTCTAACCTTCTATCTATTTGTTTTTTTTCTTTTAGTGGTAATGCTACCCATCTTTTTATCATTCTACTTCCCATTGCAGAAAGTGTAAAATCTAAAATATCAATTAGTGTTTTTGCATTTTCATTAGAGGAATAAAATAATTCTAGGTTTCGTATGGTAAACCTATCCATCCAAACATATTTTTCTTGTTCTATTCTGCTTATAGTTGAAATATGTTTTGTTAAATGATGATGGGTTTCTTTTAAGTAATGTAAAACCGCACCTGCAGAAATAGTTCCAGCCTCTAGTTTCTCTATTCCAAATCCTTTTAAAGATTTAGTGCTAAATTGATTCAATAATAATTCTTCACTATAATCTTCAGTAAATACCCAATCATCAATCATTTGAGTGAAGAAACCATCTCCAAATTTATCTTCAAATTCTCTTCTCTTACTCTTTTCAAAAATAATTTCAGATGGAGAAAAAGATTGTAGAAGTTTGTCAATGTAATCTACTTTTCCTTCTGTAACTAGGAATTCTCCGGTTGAATTGTCTAAAAAAGAAACACCTATATTATTTTCTCCGAAAAAAACGGCTGCTAAAAAGTTATTACTATTCTGATCGCTTATCGTGTCTCTGTAAGATACTCCAGGAGTTACTAATTCTGTTACTCCTCTTTTTACAATATTTTTTGTTGCTTTAGGGTCTTCTAACTGATCGCAAATAGCAACTCTTTGTCCCGCTCTAACTAATCTTGGTAAATAAGTGTCAATAGAGTGATGTGGAAATCCGGCCAGTTCAATTTTTGAC
>TARA_B110000879_G_scaffold50054_1_pt1 | contig 22147 bp, 18 predicted proteins | sample TARA_B110000879 | Tara Oceans TARA_B110000879 (sample SAMEA4398094) | marine metagenome | biome: Polar Biome; feature: [SRF] surface water layer (ENVO:00010504); material: water (ENVO:00002006), including particulate matter (ENVO:01000060) such as... | depth 5 m
AACAAGCCAATGAAAATGCGTTAGGAGATGTAGCTCAATCCTTATTGATTGCTGGAAAAACAGGATACCTTTTTGTCAATAATTCTAATGAGGTCATTAAAGTTTCAATGCCAAGTTTGAAGGCGCAAACTAGAGCTTCCGTCCAAAGCCCTCGGTACGGACTTATTACTTCAAAAGGCGAGTTGTGGCTGACCTCACTCAACAAAAAAGACATTTTCGTTCTCGATACAACCAACTTGAAAATCACTAAAACCTTGGAGGCTTCCAATTGGCTAGAGGAATTGGTGGAAACGGATAACCATGTTTTTGCTTGTAACGTCAATGAAAATACCATTGATGTCTATTCACTCGAAGGCGATAGAGTAATGGCCATTGCAGTAGGAAAGCAGCCACAAAGTATCGTTATAGACAGCTACGGCATGCTTTGGGTGTTGTGTGATGGTGGTTTTAATCCAAGGGATAGAGAAAAGGCTCGTCTGCTTAGAATCGATCCAATTTCATTTGCAGTAACTTTTTATTATGAGTTCGAGGACATTGAACATTCGCCAACACGATTGAATTACAATGTCACCAATCAAAGACTGTATTTTATCAATCGAGCGGTTTATTCATTTCCTGTTGATTTGAGTGAAATAGCACCAACCACAACCCCTAGTGAAATATTCAAACAGGAAGGCGCTAATTTTTATGGTTTAGGGATAGATGCTCAATCTGGAAATGTTATTGTGACAGACGCTAAGGATTACAGTAAGAAGGGTATTGCTTACGTTTTAAGTTCTTCTGGTCAATTATTGTACGATTTTGAAACGGGAGTTATTCCGCAGGATGTAGTAGTGTATCAATGATGAGTTTTATGAATTAATGTGTGATGCTGAATTTATTTCAGCATCTCATGTAGTAAGTCATGAAATTCTTAAACAAGTTCATAATGACGTGAGCAGGTTAATGTATACTATCATCTCTTGCTACGAACAAATCCGTTTGAGTGGACTTTGATTAAACATTCCAAAACGTCAATTCCAGTACTCAAATCAAGCTCCCACTTTCCTTACTTTTGCAGCCTCAAAATCAAATATTATGAAGGAAGTATATATCGTATCGGCCGCACGTACACCAATCGGAAGTTTCATGGGAAGTTTATCTTCAGTTCCTGCAACTAGATTGGGTGCTGCTGCTATCAAAGGCGCACTGGAAAAAAGTGGAATTGATCTTAAGATTATCGATGAAGTAATTATGGGTAATGTAATGTCTGCCAATTTGGGCCAAGCACCTGCGCGTCAAGCTGCAATGTTTGCTGGTTTGGATCAGGACGTTCCTTGTACTACGGTAAATAAAGTTTGTGCTTCAGGAATGAAGGCAATTGCAATGGCTGCTCAGTCTATAAAAGCTGGAGATAACGAAGTTGTTGTTGCAGGTGGAATGGAGAACATGAGTTCAGTTCCTCATTACATGCAAGCTAGAAACGGCGTTAAATTGGGTAATATCAATATGATTGACGGAATGGTTAAAGATGGCCTTACCGACGTTTATAACGATACACACATGGGTGTTTGTGCCGATATGTGTGCTAAGGAGTACGGATTTTCTAGAGAGGATCAAGACAACTTTGCAATTGATTCTTACAAAAAGTCTGCTGCTGCTTGGGAAGCTGGAAAATTCAACGACGAAATTGTACCTGTAGAAGTTCCTCAAAGAAGAGGTGACGCAGTTATCGTTGATAAAGACGAAGAGTACTCAAACGTGAGAATGGATAAGATTCCAACTTTACGTCCTGCATTCCAAAAAGACGGAACGGTTACAGCTGCAAATGCTTCAACATTGAATGACGGTGCTTCTGCATTGATTTTAGCAAGTGGCGAAGCAGTTAAAAAATACGGTTTAACTCCTTTGGCAAAAGTGACTTCTTATGCTGACGCAGCTCAAGCTCCAGAATGGTTTACAACTGCTCCTTCTAAAGCAATTCCTATTGCATTGGGAAAAGCAGGTTTATCTGCTACTGATGTTGATTACTGGGAATTGAACGAAGCGTTCTCTGTAGTTGGATTAGCGAATACTAAAGAGTTGGGATTAGATTCTGCTAAGGTGGATGTTAACGGTGGTGCTGTTTCATTGGGACATCCACTTGGGAACTCTGGTTCTAGAATCATTGTAACCTTGATCAACGTTTTGAAACAAAACAACGGAAAGTATGGTGGAGCAGGTATTTGTAACGGAGGCGGTGGTGCTTCTGCTATGATTATCGAGAACGTATAAGATTACAAAACAAAGTGAATTGAAAAAGCCTCGAGGAATCGGGGCTTTTTGTTTTTACAGCCAGGCCTTCACAACCTTTCGCTGTTTCACCCTCTTATCGTCATGCTCAATTTATTTCAGCATCTTTCAATATTAGCTCTAACTGAGATGCTGAAACCTACCCGAAAGTTGAGATGGTGATAATATTTTGGATTCAATACACCATGATCATGTCGAACTTGTATTTTCAATTGGAAGAAACGTTTGTCCTGCAGGTTATCTTTACAGGAAAATTTGGTTGTTTAAAGTATATTTTGATTATTCAGTTGAATTTGTTGAAAGTTATGAAGGTGCTTATCCTTTATGGGTAAGAAATCAATCAATTACTCGAATTAAGCCTTACATTAGAAACGAAACGGAATATACCAACCGTAACCGATAGATGAAAGATTGAGTATTTATCCCAATCCTGTATTAGACAATTTGAATTTAAAAAGTAGGATTCTACAGAATTCTACTTTTAAGATTTATGATATTCAATGCAAGATTTACAAAGAAGGACAGATTGGTATTGAGAAAAATAGTATTGCTGTTCGATCTTTAGAAACTGATCTGTATTTGTTGCAATTGCACTTGGCAGCAGACCAACAGGTAATTCGTTTTATAAAAAACTAGGTTCAATTAGTTCTTTCATAAAACAGAGTTAAGTTTAACTGCGGGACAAATACAAAGAATAACCTATTTATTAATATCAAACAAATAACAAGACCAAGGCTAATGTCATTCCTCCAAGCATGAAGTACATGCCTTTATTAAAGATAGAGCTACTCGGTGTATACATCCAAAAAGCTGAGATTACAAAGAAGAGCAAAGAGAGTCCAAACAAGATGTTAAAGAAGAAGAGTGGCTGTCCAGATTTGGCCTTATGAAAATGAGTCAACTTGTCTAAAATAAAAGGGAGTGACTTAACTGTATAGTCTGCCAAACCAGTTTGTTTATTATATATACCATTCTTAAAATAAACACTGTTGTTGTCTTCCTTTTCAATTTTTAGTCGCCGAATATTAAGCAATTTACCCAGTTCTTTTGCAGGAGCATTGGGCGTTAGTTGTTTGGATATTAGTTTTTCTTGTTTAAAGGTATCCGAATCGCGAAAAATAAGCACGATACCACTGATGGCGTAAATGGCCATTATTCCGGTTAAAGTAAAACCCAAATAGCGATGGATTGTTCGCATTTTTTGAGATGTCTTATTTGCCATTGGAGAAAATTAATTGAGCTATTTAATGACTTTCAACTCGTATAATTGATGTAGTTATAATCTGTAGACAAGTTCAATGGGATTTTCTTATTAAACAGTTAAATGGCACTCTAAAAACTATTTCGATGATTATATTTAAAAAAAGCTTAAAGATGTCTTCCCAACTAAAGTAGGAGTAAGGTAATTGCCTTCTTACTAAAATTTGAACAATTTAAAGAACCTATTTAAATACAAATAATCTCAAGTAAACCCTGCACCACTGATCATATTGATTAAGACTTTCAGTTGCTTAATAACCTAATATTTAAAGCTTTTATAGGTCATTAGTATTTTTTGCGATGATTTTACAATCAAACTCTGTAATTATAAAAGTCATAAATTTCTCAAGATCATTTTAGGCTAATATCAATAGGGACAGAATCGAGACTATTGAACTAGGTTTATTGACTAAAGATTAAAAAATACTATCTATTTTATTTCTTAGTTACTCTGATTGCTAAGTAAAATCCAAAGCCAAAAAGTAGAGTTATTAACCCAGCGAAATATGGTATTATATCAATCATTTTTTGAGTTATTAATTAGTTTTAGATAAATTCCAAATGCTAATATTGAAGGGACCCAAAGTCCAATAAAAGTTCCATCTGCTTTTTCCCCTTGAAAGTAGAGTAGTTCAGAAAACACTAATGATAAAAGAGCAGCAACAAAAAGGAGTTTGTCCGCAGTTGTGAATTTTTTAAGCATGCTTATGTATTTTGCTTTTAGTATTAAATTTATATCAGTGAAAGTATTGATTTTATTCCACACTTATACGGCCGTTTAGGTTTTTGTGTTTTTTAGCATGGAGCTTATTATTCGTTTATTAAAATATGTAAACTAGTATTGATTACAAGGCCTTGTTAGAGCAGATGTTTACTATGTATTTTTCCTGTAAATACAGGTTTAAGTAAACGTTTAGGTACTGAGTTGTAAATTAGCCAGTGAACATAATAGTTAGAATAGATAAAACTGGCTTTCCAGATTTATCCATAGAAAGCATGATAATCAAAACTGATACAGTTGCATAATATTCGGCAATACACAGCAGTGATATTGCTGAACTAAACGAGGAAAATAGAATGGTCTAGAATTCAAAACTCTAATAGCACTTTACCAAAAGTCGTTTTATCAATTTGCCCCTTGACTTCCTTGGTTGAAGGTTTCGTAAAAAGCATCGGAACTCATTCCAAATCCAATTGAAGTGATCATTTGAGTTCTTACCGCTGTACCTTCTTGCTGACCGGGAATCCAAGTCACTTCTTTTACCAATCGTATTGCCTCTTGAGTGCAACCACCGTTCATTGCTTTTCGGACTTCTATATTACTTATCTGACCGCTTGGTTCAATAACGAAGGCAATCAGAACCGTTCCTTTTAAATTTAGTTTTTGGGCTGTTTCTGGATAGCGCATTTTTCGAGAAATGTAATGGTTGAAGCTATTGTATTCCTGAGCTTCAAATACGGGAATGGGTTTAGTTTTTACCGCTTTAAAAAAGTAGATTTTTTCGCTTGTATCGATTGGTATAACTGGATAATCAATATACTGATAGCCTCTTTTGTTATATAGCTTGACCCATTTTTTAAGACTAAATTCTACTATAAATTCATCTCTAAATGTCATATGTGTCGGGCGGTACTCCGATTTTGTCCATTGTATTTTCTTGAATAATCGAGTAGCTTCTTTAGCCATTTCGAGAGTGGTACTCGAAACAACTTTCAAATCAGTTGCAACTCCTTTACGATTCAACTGAAACGAAAGCTTTACTTCACCTTCTAATGCTTGTTTTACCATTTTTACAGGATATTGAAACTCTTTAGAAACCATTAGTTGAACATCTTTCATTCCACCTACAGATTCATTATAATCTTTACTGAAGGGCCTATAATAAACGTTTTGAGCCAGGCCTTGGACTAATGTGCAAATGAATATAATGGCAATTAACAACTTAGTCATAACAAGTGATTTTTTATTTGATGGGTTAAAACTACTGCAAAGCTAACTTTGTAAAAAGTATTATAAAACTTATGATTACACGGAATTTGTATTTTTTTCTTTCAGTATTAATGACTCTAGTGTTATTGAATGCTTGCAAAGGTGATAGCTCTGGAGAAACTACTTCATCGAATCAATCAATTAAACAACCCAATCCAACCCAGGAAGAATTGTTTAAGATGAATAAGCGCTTAATGAATGAAGAGCGCAGCAGAATAAACCATTTCATTAAACGAAACCGTTGGCCGGTTTCATCTACTGGAACTGGATTGAAATATTGGGTTTATGAAACTTCGGAAGGAGATTCAGTAAAAGAACGAGATATAGTGAAAGTACGCTATAATATTCTGTTACTTACCGGTGACACCTGTTATAAACGTTGGGATCAATCTGAGCAGTTTACTGTGGATTTTGATCAAGTTGAGAGTGGGTTACATGAGGGAATTAAGTACATGAAAAAAGGGGAGAAGGCCAGGCTGATTCTGCCACCACATTTGGCACATGGACTTATTGGAGATATGAACAAAATACCAATGAATGCGACCTTAATCTATGATATTCAAGTTATTGACGAATGAAAACAAGACTTCTAATAATACTATTTTCAATTGTTTTGGTTTCCTGCGATTCCAAGTTAACAGACGGGTTTTCAAAATTGGAAGAGGATGTATATTTCAAAATTCACTCCCTTGGAGATGGAAATGAAAAAGCAAAATCAGGCGATAAAATCTATTCTCAGCTTGATGTTTATGGGTCTTCCGGAAAGCTAATTTATAGCAATAGTCTTAAATCAGGAGCCATACATCGATTTGATGTATCAGCAACTAAAAGCATTTGGAATAAGATGTTTAGTGTTATGCACGAAGGAGATTCAGCTACGTTTTCTTTAGTTGGGGATAAGTTGAATCTTGATAAGCTTACACAAGGCAAAATCAAAGATTACCCAGGAGAAATAATGCTCTCCATAAAACTGTGGAAACTGATCTCTGAGCAAGAACAAAATGCAAATAAGATGCAGGTAGTGGAAGATGATTTGGAGTTGCAAGAACTAAGAGATTTAAACGACTACTTTGTGGAAAATGAAGAAGTATCAACTCGTTTGTATGTTGATGGGATTTATTTTGAAAAAGTAAGATTTGGAAACGGTAAAAGAGCACAATCCGGCGATGCAGTGTGGATAAATTACAAAGGCTATTTCTTGAATGGAAAAGAGTTTGATAATACTTATAAACGAGGGCAAATGCTCGATTTTCAGTTGGGAAAACCCGATCAGGTTATTCGAGGTTTCGAGATTGCGTTGAGTAAGATGAATGAAGGAGATAAAGTGAAATTGTATTTACCTTCTTCATTTGCTTTTGGCGAAACGGGCTCTTCAAATGGTCAGGTTCCGGCTTTTACTTCAGTTATTTATGAGTTGGAGCTGTATCAGATAAATTAACTGGCTTCAAGCTTCTGAAAAACTCTAACGTAATTCGCGCGCAGACGAGACTTTATAATTGATTAGAAAGAGGCTCAATTGAGTTGGAAATGACGTTGGAAAATTAATCTGCTAATTCTTTAATTGCTTTCAAATAATTGTCAAAAATTAAACAAGCCAAACCCCTTTCCTAATCTACTTTTGCAAAGATGCGCATCGCCTTAATTTCAATCCTAATTGTCATCTTTACTATGAACGCAAGAGCCCAAAAAACGAAAATAATTTACGTTGGAGACCCATTATGCAGCTGGTGTTATGGTTTCGCTCCTGAGATTGCAAAGGTGAAAGAGCATTTCGATTCGCTTCACTTTCAAGTGGTTATAGGTGGACTTAGGCCATATAATACAGAGACAATGGCGGATATTGGTGATTTGTTGAAAGAGCATTGGGAGGCTGTAGAAAAACGAAGTGATCAGCCATTTAACTATGGTATCATCGAAGATAAAACATTTGTCTACGACACCGAACCACCAGCGCGAGCAGTAATAGTGATGAGAGAGCTGAATAAAGATGCTGAATTTGAGTTTTTTAAAGAAGTTCAGCATCTGTTTTACGAGCAGAACAAAAACACAAATGATGTAAAGGTTTACCTTCCTTTATTGGAGAAACATGAAGTAGATTCTGAAGAATTTGAAAACACATTTGACAGTCAATGGGCAAAAATGGAAGTAAAAAAAGACTTTCAGTTAGCCACCCAGATGAGTGTTTCTGGTTTCCCTGCTCTATTGCTCGACCATGAAGGTAAGTTTTATGTGGTTTGTAAAGGTTACGCTAAAGCGGGGCCAATTATCGGTGCTATTGAGAAGGTTATTGGAGTAGAGAAGGATTAACGCGACCCAATCCATCTATGCATATTAAATGTAGTGGGTTCAAAACCTAACCTTTCCCAGAAACGAATTCCATCTTCATTTTTAACGGAAACTTTTAGTTCGCTCGCATCACAGTTGTTTTCATCGAACCAAGCCTGAGTAGTCTTTACCAGTTGAGTTCCAATTCCATTGCTACGAGCCGATTTTGAAACAACGGTTTCAGCAATGTAACCTGTCTTTTTAATGCCTATGAAGGGTGGGATATCATTGATTCTGCAAAATATACAGACAATAACTATGTCAGATTCTACTGCCACAAAACAGCGCTCTTCCTTTGCTTTTATTCTATCTGCGAGTGATTCTTTAAGCTCGTTGTCATACTTTTCATCATAATCGAACATTCGGCCTTGACCGGTATGGATGTTTCATTATTTCCAACCAAAGTCCATGAATAGATACTAAATCCTTTTTTTGAGCCAATCTAATGTTGAAATTCATAGTTTTTTAGGATGTCATTAATAACATTAGCCAATTCATAATCTTGCCGTGTAACTGTATTGCCGGCGTCATGAGTAGTTAAGGTAATTTTAACGGTATTGTATACGTTGGACCAATTGGGATGGTGTTTCAAGTTTTCGGCAGCAATTGCAACCTCATTCATAAACGCCCAAGCATTCTTGAAGTTTTTGAATTTTAGGGATATATTTAGCTCTTTAGTAGTTTCTTTCCAGTTATTCATAGTTAAAGTGCTCCTGTAATTTTAATATTATCTATCCACCAATTATTTTTCCCTTGATTGCAAAAATGAATCATAAACTGAGGGCTAATAGAGCCTAAATTAGCAGGTTTTATTACTTTCCGCCTAATTCGTCCTTTTTGATAACCGCAATAGTTAGCCTTGATTTACAAACCAGTTTATCTCTATCTGAGCGAATCTCGATATCCCAAACATGGTTTTTCCGCCCTAAGTGTATTGGAGTCGCCTTTCCTGTTACCAATCCAGATCGCACAGGACGGAGGTGGTTGGCGTTAATATCGAGCCCAACAGCAATGTACTTTTCTGAATCTACTACATAATGACTAGCAATTGAGCCTAATGATTCAGCCAAAACGACTGAAGCACCGCCGTGAAGAACACCATAGGGTTGAATTGTGCGCTCATCTACAGGCATCGTTGCCTTTACATAATTATCGCCGATTTCGGTGACAACAATACCTAATGCATCGTGAATTGTGCCTTGGGCAAGTTCATTACTCGATTCAATATCAGGATTACCGAACCAAATACTCATTTTACTATTTTTTCCCAGATTCCTTGATTGATATACGCTTCGTTAATTTGCTTTTCAAACTCAGTTAAGCTTAACGGACCATCAAGAATGTTGATCACTTTTTGTCCATTTATTCTCGTGATAATTGAAGGTAGATCCATAACACCAGGATCGTACTTTGATTTGAAATCTGAAAAGCCAATTTTCTGAGCTTTTTTTAGTAGCACTTCTAGTTGCTTCTTATCGCAATTAGCACAGGTATATAATCCACTATCCAATTCTAAATTTCTAGAAACAGAAAGCTGTGCGTTTCCATCATTCTTCACTTCTAAAACAAATTCAGGACAGGTACCAAAGCACGCCGTTTTTTCGAACCGAAGAGCAGAATTTGAAGCATTGCTTGTGTTTTTCGTACTCGCGCAAGAGAACAACAAAACAAGAGACAATATTGAAAAAGCAGCTTTTGTCATTTTACTTTTTTGGAAGAGCAACACCTTTGTCTTTCGCCATTTTTTCTAATCGCGCGGTAAACTTGCTTTTCTTAACGGGTTTCTTTTTGTTTTCTTGAACCATAGCATGTACTTCTTCATCATTGACCAAAAACTTTCTAAATGCCCAGTTTTGACCAATAGAAGTAAGGTTCGCACACAAATAGTAATAACTCAAACCAGCAGAGTAGTTGTTAAACCAGACTAATAACATTACTGGCATGAAGTACATCATGATCTTCATTTGCTGCGCTTGCATTGCACCACCGCCTCCCATAGTGCCACTGCTCATATTGCTTCTTGTATAAAAGAACATAGAGAATGCCATGAAAATGGTGAATAAACTGATATGGTCACCATATAATGGAATTGTAAATGGAAGGTCATAAACACTGTCATAGGTAGACAAATCCTCCGCCCAAAGAAAACTTTCACCCCTTAGTTTGATAGATGCAGGAAAGAGCATGAACATTGCATACAAAATTGGCATTTGTAATACCATTGGCAAACAACCTGCCATTGGATTGGCTCCCGCTTTTTTGTACAAAGCCATAGTTTCTTGCTGCTTTTTCATTGGGTCAGCATCCTTTAACTTTTTGTTAAGTTCCTCAATTTCTGGTTTAAGAACTCTCATTTTTGCTCCAGACAAATAACTCTTGTAGGTTAGGGGAGATAGTATAAGTTTAATCAAGAAGGTCAGCAACAAAATAACAATACCGTAGGAAACATTCATTTTAGTAAGTAGGTTAAATAAAGGCATTACAAACCATTTACTTACCCAGCCAAATATTCCCCAACCTAAATCAAGGATTCCGTCCATTTGCTTGGCTACTAGAACTTCGTAATCATTAGGGCCAAAGAAAAATTGCATTCCAATTGAGTTGGTAGTAGCATTAATTGGTACACCAACATTCATGATCATGTTTTTCGTGTAACTTCCGTTTTCTATCCCTTTTTGAGTTTCTAGGTAACCATTTGTATGTGTAAACGGCTGATCAGCCAGAATAGCTGCAGAAAAGTATTGTTGTTTAAATGCGATCCATTCAATGTTATTTTCTAAATCAACTCGCTCTGGACTCGCTTCAGAAATGTAGTCTCTGTTTTCATCAACTGGCTTAAAGAAAATTGAACTTCGTCTATCTTCATTTTCAAATCCTTTTTCGTGAGCCGGCGCGTACAATTGCCAGTACAATTGAATACCATCTCTATTGTCTGCAACTAAGTCGTTAAGTCCAACAAAGTTTACATCGTAATCTACATCATAAGAATTACCAGATATGGAATATACAAACTCAATATATTGATTGTCTGAAGCCATTAATTTTAGGCTTACTTCGCCAGAGTTATCTTCTCCTTTGGCGACTACATTGTTTTTATCTGCTTGAAAGAATAAGTCGGCAGTACTTAGCTTTCTGTTTTGACTTAAGAATTCAAATGCAAATGCACTAGAATCTTCAGTAAACAAATACAAATCAGATCCATTGTAATTTGTGTGTTCTTTAAGTCTCACTGAAACTGGACGTCCACCCATAGTAGAGAGCGTGAGAACCATTTTCTCATTTTCTAGCGTTATGTACTCATTTGTACCCGTTGCAGCAGATGCAAACTGTCCGTACTTTTCATTTATTGCACTACCGGCTAAAGAATCATTTATTGCGGTAGCTGCAGAGTCATTTGCAAGTGTTTCAAACTTTGCGTTTTGAGCTTCAATTGCACTTTTATCTTCTTTTTTATTTGTGTTAGCTTTTACAGCAGCAATACTATCTTGCTGCATTTGCATTTGCTGCACTTCGATTTCTGAAGGAGAAGAGTAGTATGTCCAGGCAATAAGTATTGCTCCAATAAGTCCAAAGCCAATAAGGCTATTTTTATCCATTTTGTAAGCTTTTAAGTGTCTTAAGAATTGTGTTTTTTGAGTGCTGCTCCTATAAATGAAACAAACAATGGATGAGGATTATCAACCGTGCTCTTGTATTCTGGGTGAAATTGAGTTCCTACAAACCAAGGATGTTCGGGAATCTCAATAATTTCTACTAATCCAGTTTCAGGATTTTTCCCACTGGCAATCATGCCATTTTTTTCAAATTCGGTTAAATAAATATTATTAAATTCAAAACGATGTCTGTGTCGCTCCGTAATGTTATCTGAGCTATAAATAGAAGCTGCTAAGGTGTTCTTTTTAACCTCACAAGCATAAGTTCCTAAACGCATCGTTCCACCTTTTTCGGTGACCGTTTTTTGATCTTCCATTAGGTAAATCACGGGTTCCTTACTCTTTTCTTCAATTTCGGTAGTGTGCGCATCCTTTAATCCAAGGATATTTCGAGCAAACTCTATACTGGCACACTGCATTCCCAAACAAATTCCGAAAAATGGAATGTTATTTTCTCTAGCAAATTTTACTGTTTCGATTTTCCCTTCAATTCCACGTTCTCCAAATCCAGGAGCAACTAAAATACCATCAAGGTGACTTAAATGCTCGGATAGACTCCCTTTGCTAATACTCTCTGAGTGAATTAGCTCAACCTTCACCTTGCATTCATTATAGGCGCCAGCGTGAATAAATGCTTCAAGAATAGACTTGTAGGCGTCTTTTAGTTCAACGTATTTTCCAATTAAACCGACGGTCACTCGTGATTTTGGATACTTGATTTTATTTAAAAAAGAAATCCAACTATCAAGATCAGGTTTGATGTTGTCTTCTAAATCAAACTTATTCAAAACAACTTCATCGAGTTGTTCTTCCTTCATCATTAATGGAACTTCATAAATTGTGGAAGCATCTATAGATTGGATAACCGCTTTCTTGCGAACGTTGCAGAATTGAGCAATTTTCTTTTTGATACTTTCACCTAATTCATGAGAAGTACGCGCAACAATAACATCAGGCTGAACGCCAAGGCTTTGAAGCATTTTTACTGAATGCTGAGTTGGTTTTGTCTTGAGCTCACCAGCTGCTTCCAAATATGGGATAAGAGTAAGGTGAATAACCATTGCTCGGTTCTCCAATTCTAAACGAAGCTGACGAACAGCTTCTACATATGGAAGTGACTCAATATCACCTACAGTTCCACCGATTTCCGTAATTACAAAATCGAATGCCCCTGTATTTCCAAGCTTTTTGATACACTCCTGAATTTCATCGGTAATGTGAGGAATCACTTGAACTGTCTTTCCTAAATAGTCACCGCGTCGTTCTCGATTAATTACTTCTTGGTATATCCGACCAGTAGTAACGTTATTCGCCTGAGAGGTAGGAGTGTTTAAGAAACGTTCGTAATGCCCTAAATCCAAATCGGTTTCTGCACCGTCATCAGTCACATAACACTCGCCATGCTCATAAGGGTTTAGTGTACCCGGATCAACATTAATGTAAGGATCTAGTTTCTGGATTGTAACACGATAACCACGTGCTTGAAGTAATTTCGCTAATGAGGCTGAAATAATACCCTTCCCTAAAGAAGAAGTGACACCACCCGTAACGAATATATATTTACATTTATCAGCCATGAAAGAGTTTCTTCGATCGGATGGCAAATTTAATAATTCTCTATGTGTAGAAGTGCACAAAACAGTTTAAAATGAGCTCTGTTGATATTTTTTTAGATTCTGAAAATCTTAAAAGAAAGTCTCAATTTTAAATTCCTACTACTTCAGAATTTTCACGCTTGAAATATATTTTATAACTCCGATTAATGTAGCTGTCTAATTTGGGATTTACATCATAAATGAAGAGTGTTTTAGACGGGTTTTTAAGCCTATTGAATTTATATGTGGGTTTGTACTCTAAAGGTGAAATCTTTGCAGTTTAAGTATTTTATAAAAAATACAAGTAGCACTGTGATAGAAATTAAATAAAGTAAATGGGTCACGTTTAGTTTAGTAGATGTTACCAAACGTTCTACCTATCAATATTTCTAAATAAGCTCAATTGTAGCGAAAATGCGGGGAAACAAAAAGGGCAACAAACTGATTAACAGTTAATTGCCCTTATTTTTAGTGACTCTGCAGGGATTCGAACCCCGAACCTCCGCATCCGTAGTGCGGTGCTCTATCCAGTTAAGCTACAGGGCCAATACTGGTGCAAAAGTAGGGTATTTCTTCAGGAATGTAAAGCTTTAAAGAAACTTTGATTTATCCAAATTCATCCACTCCAAAGCTGAGCCATGCAGTAGGTTTCCTTTTTTGTTTTCGCTATATTCTGTTCCATTAATTAATTGTCCAGGTTCCAACTCACCAAGCGGGAAGGGGTAGTCTGTTCCCAAAGCGACTCGATTTTCTCCAACTAAACTTACAACGTAATCCAACATTAATGGATCATGCACTAGAGAATCCAACCAAAATTTACCCATATAATCACGTGGATTAATTGGGTTGTCTTTAGCTACTAAATCTGGGCGAACATTAAACCCATGCTCAATACGGCCTATGGTAGCAGGGAAGGATCCACCTCCATGAGCAATAGCAACTCTAAGCTTTGGTAGTTTTTCGAAGATTCCCCCAAAAATTAAATGACAAATAGCTCTGGAACTTTCAGCTGGCATAGAAACCAACCACGGCAACCAATATTCTTGGAGTGAATCTACACCCATCATATCCCACGGGTGAATAAAAACGCACATGTCCAAGTCTTGACAAGCTTCAAAAACACGAACTATTTCAGGTGCAGAGAGGTTCCAATCGTTGACATGTGTTCCGATTTGAATGCCAATAAGTCCAATTTCCTTGCATCTTCTTAATTCTTGAATGGCTAAATCTGGATCTTGCAGCGGCAATGTTCCTAATCCTATAAACCGTTTTGGATAGTCGCTTACAATTCCAGCAATATGATCGTTGAGGAACATAGATACTTCGAGGGCATCTTTTGGTTTTGCCCAATAAGAAAACATGACCGGCACCGTGCTCAATACTTGCACGTCAACATGCTGATGATCACATTCTTTCATTCTAGCTTCCGCACTCCAACAATTGTCTTCGACCTCTCTGAAAAAATGGTCGTCTTTCATCATTCTTGCGCAGCAAGGTTTGTGATGATCTAAATGAATGAATCCGCCGTAGCCAAATCGTTCTTTAAAATTTGGAATGTCTTTCGGTAAAATGTGCGTGTGTATATCAATTGTAAGCATGTGCCTAAAATAAAAAAAAGTAGGGTTAATGAATAGTTAGATTCAAAATGTTACCCTCTTTTATAAAACGTTATTCCAGAGCAGACGGATTTTTTTTGGAGTTGGAGTTGGAGTATATTAGATTCCCACCTGCGCGGGAATGACGATCAAGGTGTTTGGTGTTGTTTCAAGGCGCTTGTTGCTGGCTGGTGGTGTTTGTTATGAAAGTTTTCAGGAAAGCGGATCAAGCAAAAGCAAAAATTGATTGAGGCTTGTGAATCTAGAAACTAAAAAGTATACCCCAAATTAAACATCAACGGAATTTAACGCCTTCATTATAAGCTAATATATTTCCATTAGAACAAGGAGCAACTCTAATATAGGTACTTAGTTTTGAACCTTGCCAACGTAAAAATGAACTCCCATATAATCTTGATAAACGCCACTTTCTAGAATCCTTTCCATAAAACGCAAAAAGCCCTTCCTCCTTTAATTAAAGGAATGGAAGAGCTTTTAAATTTTTATAACTTCTTTTTACTTAATGCTTCTTTACATATTTATCTATTCCTTCAATTGCATCTTCCTCGTAGCTTTTGGCCTCAACAATGCTAATTACTTCATCTACTAATCCAGGAACGATTTCGGCTTTGAAACCCAAACCTATTGCAAATTTAGAAATTTTAGATAACTCTCCGGGGTCTTTTATTCCATCAGCCATAACCATTCGGCCTAGGTTCCATAGTTGAACATAGCGTTCTTCTTTGTTCGAAGGAGGAGTGAAAGGAAGTGAATCTACTTGTTCTATAATTTCTTGAACTGACTCTTCAGAAACTTCATATTTACGTGCTATTTTCAACAATAGTTTGTGTTCGGCGTCGTCCATAATACCATCTGCACATGCAATCCGTACAAGATTTCTGATGTGACTTTTTGCTTTTGCGTGATCTCCGCTATAAAGTGCATCTATAAAAGACATAATGATTTTCTTAAAATTAAGCTGCAAATTTACCTTTTCCAGCTATTCAAATAATTATAAAATTTAAAAATGAAAATTATTCATTCATTTTTTTCTCAGACAAACTGATAAGCTTATCTATCTCATTGGGATGGAGCCAGTTGTATTCTGGATTTCTTTTAAACCAAGTTATTTGGCGTTTCGCATATCTTCTAGAATTCCGTTTGATTAGTTCAACTGCTTCTCCAATATTAATTTCTCCGCTGAAATAGCTGAATAATTCAGAATATCCGACTGTATTTAATGCTACTAAATCTCTTTTTGAAAAAAGGCTGCGTGCTTCGCTTTCAAGGCCTAGTTTCAGCATATGATCGACGCGCAGATTTATGTGTTCATACAATTCTTTTCTTTCGCTGTTAAGTGCAATATAAATTATATCGAAAGGCCGGACAGTTGTTTTTTTATTGCGTAATTCAGCCATTTTTTTACCTGAAGTCTGACACAGCTCTATAGCTCTAATCAAGCGATGCGGATTCAGTTGATCGCATATTAAAAAATACTCAGGATCTAATTTTTTTAGTTTTTCTTGAAGATATAAAAGCCCCTTTTCTTCAAATTCAATTTGTAATTCTTCTCTGATCTTAGGGGCTACTTTTGGTAAATCATCCAATCCTTTGCAAACAGCATCAATAAACAAACCTGATCCTCCAGTAAGAATTATCACTTTATGTTCTTGATGTAATTCTTCTATTTTTTTTAGTGCAATTCGTTCATACTCACCAGCTGAAATAGGACTTACAATACTATGTGAACCTATAAAATAGTGTTCAGCTTGAGAAAGCTCTTTTTCATTAGGTTTAGCGGTTCCAATCGACATCTCTTTGTAGAACTGTCTAGAATCGGCACTAACAATAGGAACGTTAAAGTGATTCGCAACCTGAATAGCTATTGTAGTTTTTCCTACAGCAGTAGGACCCGCAATAACTATTAAATATCGTTTTGAAGCGGAAATTAGTTGTTGATTAAATCATCAAAATTGAATGCCTCATCATCATCATCCTCATCGTCATCGCTTAAATCCGATTCATCTTTCTGACCTGAAAAATCAACAGGTTTTTTTTCAGTTCTGCTAGGAACGTCACCATATGTTAAAGTAAGCTGCGGATATTCAGCGCCTTCTTCTGGTTTCTTTATTTCTAAAACGTCTACGTAGAAACACCACATGAGTAAAAAATCAAAAACATAAATGTATTTATGTCCAACAGTTTTTATTTGATCAGACAAAGTAATTTGATTCATTACCTCCAAACTTTTTGGGCCAAATTCCTCTTGAATGTCCATCAAAGGAATCTCATCGCCTTTTTCCCAATCTTCGTTACTGGCATAAAATGAGGCCATTTCATTAGCTTCCCATTCAAATGCATCGAGAATGGAATAGTGTAGAGCCTCAAAGGTCTGAGCATCCTCGATTTCTATGTCTCGGAAAACATTTTTTTCTGTGTCTAGAAGAATACGAAATTTTATAACCATTGAACTTGCTTTAGCGAATTGCAAAGTTAAGAGATTAGTTAATTGAGAAATAAAAAAAGGCCGCTAATGCGGCCTTAATATTTTGCGGTTATGCGACAACAGCCGCTCCATTTTCAGGAGGCGTTTGGTTGTGAAACTCTTTCCGCTAAACCAACAAATGTAATTGTAAACTTTGTAGAAACGATAATTGATATTTCTAATTTAATTGTGCTCTATCTAATAGTGCTTTTGTGCTGGGTTCCTTTCCTCTAAATCGCACATACAAATCCATTGGGTGCTCTGTGCCACCCTTTTCTAATATATTATACCTGAAGCTCTTAGCTGTTTCTTTATTGAATAACCCATCTTCTTTAAATTTTTCAAAAGCATCAGCATCCAATACTTCGGCCCATTTATAACTATAGTATCCTGCGCTGTATCCACCGCTAAATATATGAGCAAAAGAAGTACTCATTGAAGTCCCGCTTACTGCAGGAAAAAGATCTGAAGCGCTTAATACTCGTTCTTCAATTTGGGAGAGATTCAGTTCATTTTCACTCCTAGAGTCGTGCCAAGCCATATCTAGTATTGCAAAACTAAGTTGGCGAATGGTTTGATAGCCTTCTAAAAATGCTGCACTGTCTTTTATTGCTTGAATTAATTCCTTTGGAATTAATTCACCTGTTTTGTAATGGTACGCAAATAATTCTAAGCATTCTTTTTCATACAACCAGTTCTCAAATATTTGAGAAGGTAATTCTACAAAGTCCCAATAAACGCCAGTCCCACTTAAGCTTTCATATTGAGTGTTTGCCAGCATTCCATGTAATGCGTGGCCAAATTCATGGAACAGTGTTCTCACTTCCTGAAAAGTAAGTAAGCTAGGCTCTGCCGGAGTTGGTTTTGAAAAGTTGCAAACGATAGAAATATGAGGTCTGTTATTTTCACCATTTTCTATACTTTGTCCTTTGAAACTGGTCATCCAAGCACCATTTCGTTTTCCTGCACGTGGAAAGAAATCGGCGTAAAACACTGCAATAAACTCATCTTGTTCCCCGTAAACTTCAAAAGTTTGGACGTCTTCGTGGTATTTTGGAATATTGGATACTTCCCTAAAGGTTAATCCGAAGAGTTTATTTGCTGTTTTGAAAACACCGTCTAATGCATTTTCTAATTTGAAATACGGTTTAAGAACTTCGTCTTCTAGGTTGTATTTTGATTGTTTTAATTTTTCACTCCAATAAGTAAAATCCCAGCGTTGTAGTGGGAGTATAGCTCCGTTTTCAACTGCAAATAGTGATACTTCGTTCACCTGTTCTTTTGCTTTACCTAATGATTTATCTAATAAATCATTTAAAAATTCGTGAACCTTCGACGGTGTGCTTGCCATTCTCTCTGCCAAAGTGAAGTCAGCATGTGATTTAAAACCTAATAAACGGGCTCTTTTTAGGCGAAACTTTGCTATTTCTTCAAGAATCAGTTTATTATTAAACTCATTATCCTGAGCAGCACGACGCGCATATGCTATAAAAAGCTCTTTACGCAATTCAGAGTTTGAAGCATAAGTCATAAAAGGAATATAACTTGGGTAGTCTAAATTCACTGCCCATTTATCTTTATGATCTTTGCTTTCAGCAAGCTGTTGAGCTTGATCGATAAGTGAATTACTTAACCCATTCAAACTAGTCTTATCATCAAATACTTTTAAATAAGTATTTGAATCATTCAATAAATTTTGTCCAAAATCTACTTTTAGTTGGGCTAGGTTCTGATCAATTTCTTTAAGTTTTTCTTTATCGACGATACTTAACAAAGCACCATTTCGCGAAAATCGATTGAAAGTTTTCTCCAGCAAGGTTTTTTGTTCTGTCGAAAGTGAAGTTACATCTGTAGCTTCTTTTGCCTTTTTAATCTGATCAAAAAGAATTTGATCAGTATTTACTTCAGAACTAAACGCACTTATTTTTCCACTAAAATCACCTGCAATTGCCTGTAACTCATCATTCGTTTCCGCACTATTTAAATTAAAAAATGCCGCAGTTACGGTTCCTAATAATTTACCCGACTTTTCCATTGCTTCTATAACTGATACAAAATCAGGTTGTTCGCATAATTTTATTGCATCAATTTCTTTTTTAGCAATATTAATAGACTCTTTTAATGCTGGTAGAAAATGTTCGTGCGATATTTTATTAAAAGGTATGCTATCATGTGGCGTTGAAAAAGCCTGGAAAAATGGGTTGTCTTTACTCATTTTACAAATGTAGAGCCTCATTCAAAACTATTTAAGAAATCAAAAGAGATTATTAATTAACAATTGGTAAAAAGCGCTTATTATCGTGGCGTTCAATGAGTTATTTTCGTGACGTATATGCGAAAGTTTCTGATTATATTCTTAACGATTCTTGCTAGTATTTCTGCTACAAGTCAGGTTTTAACGAATAGTGGTACCGATTTTTGGTTTGCATTTCCAGAGACATACGATAAAGCCAATGCGGTTTACTGGCTTAATATCACTTCAAATACCGCAGCTTCAGGGACCGTTAGTATTCCCGGAACCGCATTTTCTAGAAGTTTTTCAGTGACCAAAGGTCAAATTACACGAGTAAATATTACCTCGTCACTTGCTTATATAAATGGTTCGGATGTGCAATTAAATCGAGCAATTCATATTACCAGTAATAATGTTGTTGTTGTGTTTGCTGTTACTTACCATGCTGCTAGGCATGAAGCAGCATTGGTTTTGCCCACACCTTCACTTGGAAAAAGATACCGTGTAATGTCTCACAAATCTGAGATAAAAGGGGGGACACTCTACGAATCAGAGTTTTCCATTGTTGCAGCTGGTGATACTGTAGTTGTTGAGATTACACCAAAAGGAAATATAGCGCCATTAAGAAATGTCAATACGGCTTATACTGTTACTATTCCTCCCAATTATGTTTATCAGGCTCAAGCTCGAAATTCTTGGGACGACTTAACAGGAACTTTACTTGAGTCAAAAAATGGAAAAAACTTTGCGGTTTATTCAGGAAATGTATGGTCCACAGTTGTGTGTTCTCCAAATTCTGATCCTCTGCTAGAAGGAATGTTCCCTGTTAACACTTGGGGAAAAGATTACTTTGCTATTCCAACTCCAACTATAAACAAAGATTATATCAGAATAATGGCGGATAAGGATTCCACAAAAATTTACAAAGACGGTGTTTTTCAACAAACAATAATGGCCGGAAATTTCTGGGATGAAACCATAACAGCCGTGCACAATTACACCAGTAATAACCCCATAGCAGTAGCTCACTTTTTAGTGACTGGGAGTAATGGTGGATGTGTATCTACAATTGCGACTGATCCTTCAATGATAATGCTTAATGCTACAGAACAAATGTTCTTGGATTCAATAACATTCTTTGCAGTAGATACGAGTGCTATCGCAAAACATTTTGTGCACGTAATTACCAAAACCGCCGACACCAGTGCTATGTATTTGGATAGTGTTCTTTTGACTAAGTTCAACACATTTACACAAAATACCAATTATTCCTACAAAAGTGTTACCACTACACCTGGTTATCACAGATTGGAAACAACGGGTTGTGGATTTATAGCGTATAGTATGGGGATTGGAAATGCAGTTTCATATGGCTATGCAACAGGGGTGTCTTTAGTCAATTTAGAAAATGCGATTACCTACGCTAATTTTGTTGATGGTTCTGATACAATTTGTAAAGGGGATACCGTAAAGTTTAAAAGTATTCTAAGGGGAAAACCATTGTCCTTTTATTGGGAAATGGGAGACGGCTCAACCGATACCGTTAAAAATCCAGTTCACATCTATACCAAAACAGGAGAATATCGCATTAAAGCCATTATCACTTATGAGTGTTTAACCGACACATTGCTGGATACACTTTATGTTCCACCAAGTCCAATTATTGAGTTAGGACCGGATACAACACTTTGTAATAAAGATACATTGAGCTTTATAGCAAATACGCGGTATTTTGAAACTTTGTGGAATAATGGCTCAAAGGATAGTTTGTTGAAAATTGTAAACTCAGGAACCTACTCGGTTCAAGTGTCAAATTTTTGTGGAGTGGATTACGACACTATAGTGGTGGATAGTTTGCTGCCGGATACAGTTTACCTTGGAATCGATACCATATTTTGTAGAGGCAATCCTTTTGAAATAGACATTACGGCTGTAAATAATTCTATGTATTTATGGAATGATAGTTCAACGGCTTCAAAAAAACAAATATCCAAAGTGGGAACTTATTGGGCTCAGGTAGCTAATATTTGTGGCGTTATGCGCGATACCATTGTCGTTAGATCAGATACATTTCCCGATATTGATTTAGGAATGGATACCACCTTGTGCGTAGGGCAAACCTTTCTAATGAATGCCTTTTTCTCAAGATCTCAGTACCGTTGGCAGGACGGTCGGCGAACTGCTTTTTATTATCCATCTGCTCCAGGAGGTAAGATTTGGGTTCAAGTTTGGAATTTATGTGGAGCTATGGTGGATTCGGTAACTGTAAAATACGATTACCCTTTAAACATTGATTTAGGAAAAGATTCTATAATTTGTTTGGGAGATAAGCTGCTTTTAGACCCAATAACGAATGGGGCAGACTGCATTTGGCAGGACGGGACTGCAGACACAACCTTTTCAATATCTAAAAGAGGGATGTACTGGTTAGAAGCAAGTAACGTTTGTGGGAGTTACAGTGATACGGTGAATTTTGTTGATGAGCAGACCCCTCAAATTAATTTGCCTGAAGATCAGTTGAAATGTAACGGAGATTCAGTGGTCCTGAATGCTTCCTACTCTAGAGGGAGCTACCAATGGAATACAGGTGCAACGGCAGGAACTATAATTGTGAATTCTCCTGGATATTATCAAGTTCAAACAACCAACTTGTGTGGTTTTGATAGAGATTCCTTGGTTGTGATTTACGACAAACCGCTGAATGTTGATTTGGGTCCAGATACCTTGTTGTGTGATCAGG
>TARA_B110000879_G_scaffold51783_1_pt1 | contig 22135 bp, 18 predicted proteins | sample TARA_B110000879 | Tara Oceans TARA_B110000879 (sample SAMEA4398094) | marine metagenome | biome: Polar Biome; feature: [SRF] surface water layer (ENVO:00010504); material: water (ENVO:00002006), including particulate matter (ENVO:01000060) such as... | depth 5 m
TGGGTGCCATTGGATCTCCTTGGGGAGAGCACAAAGAACGTGGTGTTTATAAAACGGTTGATGGTGGGAAAAGTTGGAAACAAATTTTATTTACAAATATAAGATCTGGAGCTGCAGACTTAATTATGGACCCTACCAATCCAAATAAAATAATTGCAGCAATGTGGGAACACAAACGTGATCCATGGTTTTTTAAATCTGGTGGTGAAGGAAGTGGGTTATACATTACGCATGATGGTGGAGATAATTGGAAACAGATTACGGAAAAAGAAGGATTTCCAAAAGGAGAATTGGGAAGAATTGGTGTGGCCATAGCTCCCAACAATCCAGATGTTATCTATGCCTTAGTAGAAGCGAAAAAGAATGCACTCTATAAAAGTGAGGATGGCGGTTTTAAATGGAAAAAAATAAACGACAAACCGGGAATTGGAAATCGTCCTTTTTATTATTCAGAGATTTATGTAGATCCACAAAACGAGAACAAATTATATACGGTGTTCACCTATATCAATGTTTCAGAAGATGGCGGAAAATCGTTCAAACAATTAATGCCTGCATATGGTGTAGACAATGGCGTGCATCCAGACCATCATGCTTGGTGGATACACCCTAGCAATGGGAAATTTATGATTGATGGAAATGATGGAGGTTTGAACATTACAAAAGATGGTGGAAAAACGTGGCGTTTTATCGGAAACATCCCTGTAGCGCAATTTTATCACATTAATGTTGACAACGAGTTTCCTTACAATGTCTATGGCGGAATGCAAGACAATGGTTCTTGGAGAGGCCCTGCATATGTTTGGAAAAGTCAGGGAATTCGAAATTCATATTGGCAAGAAATCAGTTTTGGTGATGGTTTTGATGTCGTACCAGACAAAGAAGATGCACGTTATGGTTGGTCTATGAGTCAACAAGGTTCTGTTTCAAGGTATGATTATTTAACAGGAAATAACTACGGGGTAAAACCAACACATAAAGACGCAGAAGTAAAATTACGTTTCAATTGGAATGCTGCGATAAATATAGATCCTTTTGACAATTCAACTTTGTATTTTGGAAGTCAGTTTGTACATAAGTCTACAGATAAGGGAATGACTTGGAATACCATTTCTCCAGATTTGTCAACCAATAATCCAGAAAAACTAAAACAAGCAGAAAGTGGGGGCTTAACTATGGATGCAACAGGCGCAGAAAACCATTGTACTATTTTAGTTATTGAGCCTACTGTTTTAGAAAAAAATGCTTTGTGGGCTGCAACGGATGACGGACAAGTACACATTACTAAAAATGGAGGTGAAAGTTGGACCAATGTCACAAAAAACATAAAAGGGTTGCCAAAAAATTCTTGGATTACACAAATAAAAGCATCCAACAAAAACAAAGGGGAGGCACTTTTAATTGCAAATGATTACAGACGCTTTAACTATACTCCGTATGCCTACAGAACTAAAAACTACGGAAGGACTTGGACACGGATCGTTGATGAAAATGACGTACAAAGTTATGCGTTGTGTATTGTGGAAGATCCTGAAAATGAAAACTTATTATTTTTAGGAACAGATGATGGATTGTACATTTCGATCAATGCAGGAAAAAAATGGACGAAATGGACCGCTGGTTTCCCTACAGTACCTGTTAAGGATTTAGTGATTCAAGAAAGAGAATACGATTTAGTGATTGGTACTTTTGGTAGAGCTGCGTGGGTTTTAGATGATATCCGTCCCTTAAGAGCCTTGGCAAATAGCAATATTACCAATGAAAAACTCGTTTTATTTGCACCTCCCACGACCTATCAGGCTGCATATCAACAGCCCACAGGAAGCCGATTTGGAGCCGATGCGATCTATCAAGGTGAAAACAGAAAAAGTGGAGCACTCATTTCTTATTACATTAACAAACCTGTTGAAGATAAAAAGGAGGTATCTAAGGATAAGAACGAAGAAAAGCTCCAAGATAAAAGGAACGAAATACGTCACGATTCCATAAAATTAGAAATTTTTGAAGGTAGCAAAAAAATAAGAACACTACAATTTAAAACACCGAAAGAAAGTGGTATTCACAAAACCACTTGGTATTTAAGAGAAAAAGGAGTTGCAAGAGCTTCCAGAAAAATAAGGAAATCGAAAAGAGAACCGGCAGGGGTTGCTGTAAAACCCGGAATTTATCATTTAAAAATGACTTTTGGTACTGCCGTTTCTGAACAGAACATTACGGTTGCATTTGATCCGAGGCTACAAATATCTAAAGACGCCATCAATCAAAAGTACGATGCGAGCAAAGAGCTAGAACATTATCAAGCACAAATTGCAGCTATTGTTAAACAACTGGTTGAAAGTAAGAATACGGCAACCACTTTGAAAGTGAAATTAGAAAAAAAGGATGCTAAAAAACATAAAAATGAAATCACTGCATCCAAAGAAATCGTTAAAAAGGTGGATGAGTTGATCGCAATGTATTTAGGAACGGTTGATAAAAGACAAGGGATTACTAGAAACCCAGAAGTGACCGTAAATCAACGATTTGGTTTAGCCAGCAGATACATTCGTTCTCGTTTTGGTGAACAGACGGCTACAGAAAAAACACTTATGAACCAGTTTAAAGATGAATTTAAAAAGACGCTACCCAAAACCAATTCCTTTTTCCAAACGGACTGGAAAGTCTACAAAGCTTCTCTAGAAAAAATAGAAATCTCTCCTTTTAAGGATGTCAAAGTTTTTACCCCAAATTAAAATTTACCTATGAAAAAAGTTATTTTATTATGTTGCTTGAGTCTTGTTTTTATAAAAACGCAAGCACAAGAATCTCCAGAAAAAAAATTAGGTGCATGGTTTATGTACAACGGTTCACATAAAGTATCCAATCAATTCTCATTAAAAACGATGGCACACTTTCGCTACTTTGAAATAACTAGTGAATTTCAACAAGCTATTTACAGATTGGGGTTGAATTACACCGCAAATAAAAATTTCAATTTCACACTGGGAATCAGCCCAGTAAAAACGGATACGCAATATCAAAGTCCTTCTGAGTTTGCTACCGAGTTTAGAATCTATGAAGACATCAATTGGAATACTAATTTAACGAAATTAAAAATAAGACATCGTTTTCGATTCGAACATCGATTTATTGAATTTCAAGGAAAAAATTCGACTGTAAACTGGGTTCGGTATGATTTGAATGCCACCTATCCATTTTCAAAAACTTGGAGTATCTATGCATTCAATGAGCTTTTCGTGAACTTCAAAGGGGAAACCATTACTCAAAATTGGACGGGTGCTGGATTGATATATACTCTTAATTCTAATTTGAAATTGAAGGCGGGATATTTCAATCAACAATTTAAGAACAGGGCTTTTAACAGGCTTCAATTAGGCATCATTTTAAATACTGATTTTAGAAAAAAAGCCATCCAATAAAAAATTAAAAAAAAATGACAGCACCCACTTTTACAAATGACGCAATCGTGTTTGGAATTTTAATGGTATCATTAGGATTCGTTTTTTATACTGAAAATTTAAAAACAGGCTTTTGGTCAAAATTCTACAAAATTGTTCCGGGATTATTTATGGCCTATTTTATACCTGCAATTTTCACAACATTTGGTTTGATATCTCCAGAATGGGAAACAACGAATGCATTGGATGAAATCGTAGTAGTAAAATCTCAATTGTATTATGTTTCTAGTCGATTTCTGCTACCTGTAGCATTGGTTTTAATGACGTTGAGCATTGACTTAAAAGCCATCTTCAACCTCGGCCCAAAGGCTTTGATTATGTTTTTTACGGGTACCGTTGGTATTATTATTGGCGGTCCATTAGCAATTTTATTGATCGCTGTTTTTTCTCCAGAAACTGTTGGAGCAGAAGGTTTTGATGCCGTTTGGCGTGGGCTTTCGACCTTGGCAGGAAGTTGGATTGGTGGTGGTGCAAACCAAACTGCCATGTTCGAAATATACCAATACAATCCTTCCAAATATGGTGGAATGGTAATTGTAGATATTGTGGTGGCAAATGTATGGATGGCAATTCTATTGATTGGGATTGGGAAAAAAGACAAAATTAACAAATGGCTAAAAGCAGATACTTCTGCGATTGAAAAACTAAAAGAAAAGGTCATTGACTTTACACAAAAAGTAAAAAGAAACCCGTCATTAGCGGACATCATGATTATGCTGGCAATTGGGTTTGGAACCGTTGGCTTTGGTCATTTTTCATCAAAATACTTGAGCCTATTTTTTACAGAAATTGTGGCATCAATGGATTCACAGACATGGAGGAATATTTTTTCTTTCTTAGGGTCAAGTTTCTTTTGGTTAATAAGCGTTTCTACAATTATCGCAATTATTTTATCCTATACAAAAGCAAAAAATTATGAAGGAGCAGGTGCGAGTAAATTAGGGAGTGTTTTTATCTATATTTTAGTTGCAACAATTGGAATGAAAATGGATTTAAATCAAGCTTTAGAAAACCCTGGTTTAATCGCTGTTGGATTTGTATGGATGGGAATTCATGCTGGCTTGCTCATTTTTGTTGCAAAAATGATTCGAGCACCTTATTTCTTTTTGGCAGTTGGAAGTCAAGCTAATGTTGGTGGTGCAGCTTCTGCTCCTATCGTCGCGCAAGCATTTCATCCATCATTGGCTACAGTTGGTGTTTTATTGGCTGTATTTGGGTATGCGATAGGGACGGTAGGCGCAATCTTATGTACCATTTTAATGGAATTATCAGCACCCATTTAAATAAAATTCAGCATATTTGCAATCGAAAAACACAGATAAAATGAAGAAAATTATTACAGTTTTAGTATTTGCTATTTTAATCGTTGCTTGCGCTTCTGAGAAAGATGGAAACATGATTGTTCAAGGTAAAATTAAAGGTCTTAAAAAAGGAACTTTATACCTACAAAAAATGAAAGATACGGTATTAGTTTCTGTAGATTCTGTTGCTATTTTAGGAGATAACACTTATCGATTAGTGGATAATATTGATTCGCCAGAATTATTTTTCTTAACTTTTGAAGGATCGAATGCAAAGGAAAGAATTTTGTTTTTTGGAGAAGAAGGAGTTATTACAATTAATGATAAAATTGAGAAATTTGGTTTAAACCCAGAGATTAGCGGTTCTAAAAACCAAGTTGTTTTAGACAAATTTAATAAAATTAATAGACGATTCATCAATCAACGTTTGGATTTTATTCAAAAAGATTTTGAAGCAAAAAAATCTAGAGATGAAGCAGTGATGAAAAAGTTAGATACCGACTATAATAAATTGACAAGACGTAGAGTTTTATTTGTTGCCAATTTTGCGATTTCAAATTCTGATTTTGAGGCAGCTCCCTATATTGGACTTACCGAGCTCTACAATGCAAGCACTCAAATGTTAGACACCGTTAATAATTCTTTTTCTAAAAAAATAAAAAATTCTGTATACGGGAAACGTTTTGATGAATATGTATCAAATATTAAAAAAAATGAAGCGGTAGCGAAGCAATAAAATAGACGCTATTTCATTATTTTCAAAAATATAAAAAGCAAATTTAGTTTCGAATGGCAATCGCTTCAGAAATTAAATTTGATTTTTCATTAGTGGCTTCCGCTGATAATGTTGTACCAATTAAATTATTATTTTCATAAGGGTCCAAAACTAAGTTGTACAACTCTTCGTCTCCATTGTCAAACTTCATTAGTTTGTAAGCTGCATTTCGAATTGTATATCCATCTGCTTTTTCAGTATACACAAACGTTCTATCATCATTGGCAGCAGAAGATAATTTTGGATAAAAGCTCTTGCTATTGTGAATTTCTGATGCAGAAACTCCTGTAATATTTGTGATTGTTGTAAATAAATCAGCAGTATGAATCAAAGCGTCTTCTCTTTCTCCAACTCGATTTACATCAACTCCAGAAACAATCATCGGAACATTTACTCCGCCTTGATACAAAGTTCCTTTTACAGTCAATCTAGAATACGGATTTTGAGCAACCTTAACTGGTGTTCCATTGTCGCCAATAAAAATAATAACCGTGTTGGCTCTTTCTTCGGAAGACAAACTACTTAAAAAACGACCTAATTCAGAATCCATTGCTTCAATTGCTGACATATAATATGGAATTGGATTGGCGTTAATTGAAGCTTCATCAGTTGGCAAATTTCCTTGAGAATGCAAATCTGTTGGTGCTAAATGAAAAGGTTTATGCGGTGCATTATAGGCCATCCAAAGAAACCAGGGCTTAGTTTGATCGTCTACCCAATCAATTGCAGTATCTGTCAATTTGGTTGTGGTATATGTTGTTGAATTTGATGTAGCTCCGTTTTCATTGAAAGTCCAATTGTAGTAATCTGGAACTCCACCACTTAAAATTCCTGCAAAATAATCGATCCCCATGGTTACTGGGTCTGAGGCATTATTAGACAAATGCCATTTTCCTATAATTGCCGTAGCATAATCATTATTTGTGTTCGAATTAATATAAGACTGCAAAGAAGTTTCTGCCGTAGAAATTGGATCTCCAACTTCTAGCATATTTGTATTAACACCGTATTTACCCGTTAAAATTGAAGCCCTTGTAGGGGTACAAACTGGGTATGACCATAAATTATCGAATGTGATCCCTGAATCTATAAGAGATTGCAGGGTTGGCATATTGGGCTTTATCGTTCCTTCTGAAAAATTAGGCGTCGCATCTTTCCCCATATCATCTGCGATTACAAGCAATATGTTTGGCTTTGTAAAGTTTACACCCCCAGAATCTATAGGAGTTTCTACTGGCGAACTGCAACTCAACATAAAAAAACAAAAGAAAAATAAAACATAGGATATCGATTTCATAAAGTGGTTATTTGAATTTAGACGAAGTATACGACAAAAGTTTAATTTAAAAAAATGTAACAAAAAGACTAATGTAAACGTCTTATAAAACAATAATTCAACCAAATAGCATGAAATTACAATACTACACGCTCTTGTTACTAGTCCTATTCACAAACTGTACTTCCAAAAAAAACTCTGATGACTTTATAAAAGAAACTACTGGACGCTATTTATTTAATGTCAATGAAGTTTTAGAAGTTTATTTTAAAGAGAAAGTCTTGTATGTGAAATGGAGAGGAAACGAACGTATTTCTCCACTAAAAATTAATGACAGTACTTTTTATATGAAAGAATTAAATGAAAAAATAGTTTTTGTAAGCCTTCCAAATACACATATTGAATTAGCGCCAAAAAGAGAACATGAAAACATAAAATATCATTTTAAAAAGATGGCTGAAGATGAAAAAACGCCCAATGAATATTTAGCTGTAAAAGAATTTAACAATGCTTTGAAGGCGTTTACAGCAATCAAGAAAAAAGACTCTTTAAATCCGATTATTAAAGAACGTCAATTAAATAGATTGGGATATGCGCATATGAACCAAAAGGAATATGATGTTGCTATCCAAGTCTTTAAAATTAATACAGAATTATATCCTAAAAGCTCAAACACATTTGACAGTTTAGCAGATGCCTTTTTAAAGAAAGAAGACACTCTAAATGCAATAGAGAATCTCAAAAAAGCACTGGCTATTAATCCTGAAAATCAAAGATCAAAAAAGAGATTGGAGAGAATAATTAAAAAATAAAATGGACTTAGAAAATTTACGATTCCCTATTGGTCGCCTATCAATTCCAAAAGAAATAAAACAAAAAGACATTGCGCAGTGGATTACTGTAATTGAAAAATTCCCTCAAAAGCTGGAACTCCTTACAGCTAAATTGAATACTACTCAACTAGACACTCCTTATAGAGAAAATGGTTGGACAATTAGACAGGTAATACATCATTGCTATGACAGTCACCATAATTCTTACACACGATATAAATGGTCGTTAACAGAAGATTCTCCCATCATAAAAGTTTATTTAGAAAAAGATTGGGCAGTATTGCATGATTCGATATCAGCACCTATTTCGCTTTCTATAAATGGATTAAAAGCATTGCATGCAAAATGGGTTTATCTACTAAAAGGGCTGTGTGAAGCAGATTTCGAAAGATGCTTTATACATCCATCCAACAATGAAAAAGTTACGCTTAAAGAAAATACCTGTATTTATGCCTGGCATTGTCAGCATCATTTCGCGCACATAGAGCAACTAATAATTCGTAAAAACTGGCGCTAAATAACTTACAAAAGAGGATTCCCATACAGTTAAAATAACTTAAAACTCTTTTTAGTCCATCGATTGTTTTTTATCTAAAAATATCAATATCTTTAAAGGATATAAATTTAAGAAATGAGAACAGCAAAACAATGGTTTGATGAGTATGCAGTAAGCCATCAAAATGAAACCAACCAAAAGGTACATTACATCTGTGTTCCTTTAATTTTCTTTAGTGTTTTTGGACTCTTAATGAGCATTCCAACCACATTATTAGAAAACACATTTCACATATACAATCCGATTTTAGAAAACTGGGGACTTGTTTTCGGAATGCTTGTTTCTCTTTTTTACCTCCGTTTAGGGTTCTGGTATTTCATAGAAATGCTCTTTGTAATGCTATTGGCGATTGTCGGTAATTTTTGGTTGGGAAACAATGTTAACTTATTATTCACTTCAATCATCATTTTTATTTTGGCTTGGATTGGTCAGTTTTGGGGACATAAAGTAGAAGGACTAAAACCTTCATTTGCTAAAGATTTACAGTTTTTATTGATTGGACCACTTTGGGTAATTCAGAAATTAGGAAATAAAAACAACTAACCAATACTATAAAAAAAGATGAAACCCGAAATAAATTTTGAAGACTTTCTAAAAGTAGACCTTCGAGTTGGTACCATTATCGAAGTTACCTGTTTCCCAAAAGCAAGAAAACCTGCGTATCAATTAAGAATCGATTTCGGAGAGTTGGGCATTAAAAAATCGAGTGCACAAATCACTGATTTATACACTAAAGAAACATTGCTAAACAAACAAGTTTCTGCAATTTTAAATTTCAAACCGAGACAAATTGCGAATTTCATGAGCGAGTGCTTGGTTTTGGGAATTTACAATACAGACGGAGAAGTTGTCTTACTGAAAGCTTCTAAAGTTGTTAAAAATGGCGAGCAAATTAATTAATTTTTAGGATTATTTAAAATCACTAACGCGGCAATCACTCCAGGAATCCATCCGCAAAGTGTTAATAAAAAAGTAATTACAAAAGAACCACATCCTTTGTCTATGACAGCAAGTGGTGGAAATAAAACGGCAAGAAGTACTCTAAAAATATGTATTGTTAAATAAATTATTGAACTAATTTGACGACTATCTATTTACTTTGTTACAGTAAAATAGTTTGACAATCGCTAAAACTTACATTTGATCCCCAAAGAAAATTGCATTCATTAAAAGTTTGTTGGTGCCATACCAAAAAGCTCTAAAGTTGGTGTTATCCGTAAAAACGATAACACGTCCTTTTCCCATTCTTTGTACTTGAAAAGGGACTGAATTTTTTAAGACCTTTAGATTTGGCGTTGAAATATAACCACTTAGAAGTGGGTTACCTGTATACTGAATCGGATTGTTATAACTTCTTTTATTTGGTTTTATAAAAATAGTTGTGTTTCTGAATAGGGCCAATTTTTCGTTTTTATATCCAAAATTAATAGGGTGCGAACGGTCTAATGTTGCCTCAAAAATAGCACCTCCAATTACCTGTGCTCCAGAGTTCAATGATTTCTCTTCGAAAGAAACTCCCTGCGTTGTGTCGTTTTTTACGTTGTCGAACTCTAAGCTGATAAATTTATTTTTAGCCAACATTTTAACGGCACTTCGATACCCAACTAAGATACCTCCGTTTTTTACCCAGGTCTTTAACTTGTCCTGAGAAGCCTTGTCTAATGAAGACAAACTCGGAATGATAATGGTGGTATATTTTTGGATGTCTGTTCGTGAAAAATAACTTAAATCTAACTTGGTCAAAAACATATCAAAACGTTGATCTAACAAATGCCAAACTTCACCAGCATCATTTCCAAAAACACGCCCCCCCACCAACATGGCAACTTTTTGTTTTTTTATCGCTCGAAAATTATTGCTTCCCAAATCAATTCCGTCATTCAATCCTGTTGTAACTCCTTTGATATCTAGGTGATTTTCTTTAGCTATCTTTTCTAAAAAGGTAAACAGGTCGGCATCCTTTAGTGTCTGATTTTGTGAGGGAATAAAAATAGTTCCGTAGTCATAATCAATTCCACCATTTTTAAAATTCTTCATAGAAACCTTTGCACGAATTCCTTTTTGAAGTATTGTATTTAACGCTTTCGGAGCATAGTATTCATTCCAAGGCATTAAATAACCTACGGAACTCAACAAACGATTGGCTCCCTTTTTCATTTCTAAATTGACAATTTCATTTCCTGCTTTAGATAGCGAAATGTTTTTTGCGAAATCAACACCAAAAGAGTGGTTGAAAGTCCATGCAGAAACATCATAAAACAAACTGTCTGTAAACTGAGTTCTTACATCAAACATCGCTTTCACCAAGCGCTGGTTCTTTTGATTCATAGGAACCACATAGCTATACCCTTTTTTAAAGGTTTTTCCATTTGTGGTGAAATCGGCTTTTACTTCATGTATTTTAACTTGATGTCTTTTTAAAACTTCCGCCAAATGGTAACTTTTGGCGGCATCTTTTTCATCTCCAAAAACAAAGGCCTTCTTCTCCCCTGTTTTTCTTGCTTCTTTGTAAAAATCTTGTTGGTATTCTAAGATTTTTATTCGCATTTTGTTGGCAGCTTCTAAAGTAGACAAAGCAGCGGTAAATTGATTCCTGATGGTAAAAGGAAAGGTTAATACACCATTAACAGTTTCTTGTGCATGTCCTCTAGAACTCGCTTGTTCAAAAAGGATTCCAATACTCCCATTAATATCTGGAAACGTAGATCCTTTTCCGTAATAAAAATCATCAAAACTTTCTTCGGAATAATAGGTAGATCCTAATTTGTCAAATGCTTTTGCATGATATGTCCCAATTTCTTTGGTAAGTTCCTGATTTAATTTTGGCGTCAAAGGATGGGTTCTACTCTGAATTCCGGGCTGAAAAAAGAAGGTTGAATTACTTCCCATTTCATGATGATCAGTTAAAATATTTGGCAACCACTTATGAAAACTCGCAATTCTTGCACGACTTTCTGGTAATTGCACTGGCAACCAATCTCGGTTCATATCAAACCAATAATGATTGGTTCTTCCTCTTGGCCATACTTCTGTATATTCTCTATCGTTTGGATCTGGATTAATATTTTTACTCTTATTCGTGTTCGCCCAATAGGCAAAACGCTGCAATCCGTCTGGATTGTAGGAAGGATCAAAAAGAATTACCGTATTGTCTAAGAGATCGTCAATACCATTCGCTGCAGCTAAATAATAAGCAACTGCCAAAGCTGCATTAGAACCACTGGGCTCATTCCCATGTATCGAAAAACCTTGGTAAACAACAATTGGATCTTTCGAAACATCTTTCGCACTATTATCGGTTCCATGAATATGATTTTCTTTGATCGTAGTAATGTTTTTATGGTTTTCAGGTGATGTAATAGTCAGTAAAAGCAAAGGTCTTCCTTCAAAAGTAGTTCCTCTGTTTTCAATAGAAATCCGGTCAGAAGCTTTTGCCAACGCTTTCATGTATTCAACCAATTTATCATGCGTAACATGCCACTCCCCTACTTCATGACCTATAATGCTTTTTGGAGTTGGAATGTTTTGATTATACGTTACCTCTTTAGGTAAATAATAAGATAAATCTACTTCTTGTGAAGAAATAGAAAAAGAGATGCAGCAAAAAAATAAAAATAGGTTTTTCATTTGAATACATGTTTGAATGTGAAACAAATATAGGGATTCAAAAATATTTCTCTGACAGAACCTCAACCGATTTATAAATCATCAATAAAAAAACATTTTGCTCAAAAAAATCTTAATTTCTTAGAAATACACTTTAGAAAACACCAAATCGACAAAAATCTTGAAACTAATTGGGAATCTTCTTATTATGATTTTTTTTATTCAGATATTTGTAAAAGACGATTATTTTAGGCCTATCTATGATTCCAAATGCAACTTTAGAAAAATTACACCAATCACTTTCTGGTACCGTTTTATTTGACGATTTACATAAAACCATCTATGCGACAGATGCTTCTGTATATCGCAAGATTCCAATGGCAGTTGCCTTTCCTAAAGATGAAAAAGACCTAAAAACACTCATTGCTTTTGCAACCGAACATAAAATTACCTTGATCCCAAGAACCGCAGGAACCTCGTTAGCAGGGCAATGTGTTGGAGATGGTATGGTGGTGGATGTTTCAAAACATTTTACGTCCATTTTAGAATTTGATGAATTGGAAAAAACAATTACGGTACAACCGGGAATTGTAAGAGACGAACTCAATGTTTTCTTAAAACCATTCGGATTGTTTTTTGGGCCAAACACCTCAACATCCAACCGTTGTATGATTGGAGGAATGGTGGGAAACAATTCTTCTGGGAGCACCTCAATAAAATATGGCGTAACAAGAGATAAAGTAAAGCAAATTGACACCATTTTAAGTGATGGGTCTATAGCTATATTTAATGAAGTTTCCTCGGCAGAATTCAATCAAAAAAAACAAGAAAACTCTTTAGAGGGAAACATTTATAAATCAATTTTCACCGAGCTTTCCTCGGAAGAAAATCAGCAAGAAATTAAAGCACAATTTCCAAAAGAAATTATTCATAGAAGAAATACAGGATATGCCGTTGATGAGTTTTTAATTTCTGATTTATTTGGCGGAAAATCGCCGACTATTAATGTTGCTAAATTTTTGTCAGGAAGTGAAGGCACCTTAGCTTTTTCTACTGCAATCACCCTACAATTAGATACCTTACCTCCTACCGAAAGCATTATGGTTACGGCTCATTTTACCAGTATTAATGAGAGCTTAAAAGCAACTGTAACTGCCATGAAACACAATTTATACAATTGTGAGTTAATGGATAAAACTATTTTAGATTGTACAAAAAGCAACCGAGAACAAGTTAAAAATAGGTTCTTTTTGCAAGGAGATCCAACAGCGGTATTGATGTTGGAGGTTGCTGCAAATACGATTGAAGCAGCAGAGATATTGGCAAACAGCTTAATTGCAGATTTAAAAGAAAACAACTTTGGATATCATCATCCGAAAGTGTACGGAAATGACATTGCCAAAGTGCACCATTTAAGAAAAGCGGGTTTGGGCTTATTGGGAAATATGGTGGGAGACAAAAAAGCGGTTGCTTGTATTGAAGATACTGCGGTGGCTTTAGAAGACTTGCCCAACTATATTGAAGAGTTTTCTAAAATAATGGACAAGTACCAGCAGGATGCCGTGTATTATGCACATGCTGGTGCCGGGGAGTTGCATTTGCGTCCGATTCTGAATTTAAAGAAGAAAGAAGATGTTGTTTTGTTTCGAAAAATAACAACAGAAACTGCTGAGTTAGTAAAAAAATATAAAGGTTCTTTTAGTGGAGAACATGGTGACGGAATTGTGCGTGCCGAATTTATTCCATTAATGATTGGCGAACAAAATTACCAGTTGTTAAGACGTATCAAAAAAGCTTTTGACCCCAACAATATTTTCAATAAAGGGAAGATTACAGATGCTTTTTCTATGGACGAAAGCCTGCGTTACGAAATTGACAGAATAGAACCAAAAATTGAAACCATTCAGGATTTTTCTGATAGCGAGGGCATTCTAAAACTTGCTGAAAAATGTAATGGTTCTGGGGATTGTAGAAAACCTGCTTCTGCTGGTGGCACCATGTGTCCGAGCTACAGAGCAACAAAAAATGAGAAAGATACTACGCGTGCCAGAGCAAATATGCTGCGTGAAGTTTTAACAAATAACGAAGCAAAAAACAAATTTGATTCCTCTGAATTGAAAGAAGTATTTGACCTGTGCTTGAGCTGTAAAGCATGTGCTTCTGAATGTCCAAGTAATGTAGATATTGCTACTTTAAAAGCAGAGTTTTTATACCAGTACCAGGAAACAAATGGATACTCATTTAGAAACAAACTGTTTGCCAATAATGTAAAATATAACAAACTAGGTAGTATTGCACCTGCGCTCACCAATGCCATTCTAAATACTCCTTTCGCAAAAGCAGCGATGGGCGTTGCACAACAAAGAAGTGTTCCAAAATTAGCACCAAAGACTTTGAAGAAATGGATGAAAAAACAACCCAAATCTTCGCATGCTAAAACAGTTTATTTCTTTTGTGATGAGTTTACTAACTTTTATGACGTAGCAATTGGCAAAGATGCCTTTTATCTATTAGACAAATTGGGCTATAATTTACAATTGGTCGCTCATGAAGAATCTGGAAGAAGTTTTATTTCCAAAGGCTTTTTAAAACAAGCCAAAGTCATTTGTAATTTAAATGTTGCTGTTTTTAAAGATCTCATTACCAAAGAAACTCCTTTAATCGGGATTGAACCTTCTGCTATCTTAACCTTTAGAGACGAGTACATCCGTTTGGCAGACGATACAGCCTCTGCTGAAAAAATTGCCAAAAACGTTTTTACTTTTGAAGAGTTTTTAGCTAAAGAGTTTGAAAAAGGGGCGTTTAATGCAGACTTATTTACCTCAGCAACGAAGACATTAAAAATTCACGGCCACTGTCATCAAAAGGCATTGTCTGGAACACATTCAAGTTTTCAAATATTAAATATTCCAAAAAATTACGGCGTCACTATTATGAATACGGGCTGTTGCGGAATGGCAGGTTCTTTTGGTTATGAAAAGGAACATTATGCAATTTCAATGCAAGTAGGTGAAGACACGTTGTTTCCAAAAATTAGAAACACCCCAATAGAGACAGAAATTGTTGCGGCTGGAACAAGTTGTAGGCATCAAATTTATGACGGCACAAAACGACTTGCAAAACACCCAATTACCATTTTAAAAGAAGCATTAAGAACGAATTTATAAGGCACAAAAAAAAGCGAAGTTTAAACTTCGCTTTTTTTTGTTCTTCTATTTACAATTTAGTCTTTATAAACTCCCATTGCTGAATACTTATCCATTCTTTGGGCAACTAAGTCTTCTTTTGTCAAGTCTCTTAATTCGTCAAAAGCCATTGTAATTTGTTCTTCTACCGCTAAAAAGGCACCTTCTCTATCGTAGTGAGCACCTCCTAAAGGTTCTTTAATGATTCCGTCGATTAACTTCAACCTTTTCATATCCGTCCCTGTCAATTTAAGTGCTGCTGCTGCTTGTTCTTTGTACTCCCAACTTCTCCATAAAATCGAAGAACAAGACTCCGGTGAAATTACTGTATACCAGGTGTTTTCCATCATGTATACTTTATCTCCAACACCAATTCCTAAAGCTCCGCCTGAAGCTCCTTCACCAATAACTATGGTGATAATTGGTGTTTTTAAACGGGTCATTTCTAGGATATTTCTAGCGATAGCCTCTCCTTGTCCACGTTCTTCTGCTTCTAAGCCAGGATATGCTCCAGGAGTATCTAATAAGGTAACAACAGGAATGTTAAATTTCTCTGCCATCTTCATGAGACGCAATGCTTTTCTATATCCTTCTGGATTTGCCATCCCAAAGTTACGATACTGACGTGTTTTTGTGTTGTACCCTTTTTGTTGACCAATAAACATATAAGACTGGTCTCCAATTTTACCCAAACCACCAATCATCGCTTTGTCATCCTTTACATTTCTGTCTCCGTGAAGCTCCATAAACGTATCTCCACACAAGGCTTTAATATAATCTAAAGTATACGGTCTGTTTGGGTGACGAGACAATTGAACACGTTGCCAAGGGGTTAAGTTTTTGTAAATATCTTTCTTTGCTTTTACAAGTTTTTGTTCAATTTTTTTACACGTTGCAGTAACATCAACTTCGTTGTCTGCACCAATTTCATGACATTTAATAAGCTGTTGTTCTAGCTCTTTAATTGGCATTTCAAAATCTAAATATTCCATTTAGTAGTGATTTGATTTTTGTTTGTTTGTAAAGGCAAACATACTATAAAATTTGCTTTTTAATGTAAATTAGGATTACTTTTTGATAATAGTTTTACGTAAAAACTTCTTTTTTAAAGTTGACTTGTTCTTTAATATTCCGTTTAATAACACTACGAAAAGAACCACAAAAGCGCCATAATAAAATTCGGGATTCATTTTTTCTTTCTCTCCAAAAATAAATAGGGCCAATACAATCGCATAAATAGGCTCTAAATTAATGGTTAACATGACGGTATATGGCGAAATGTATTTCATGACTTCTACAGAAACGATAAACGCATAAGCTGTACAAATGCTACTTAGAATGAAAAGATAGACCCAATCCAATTGCGGCAATTGAAAAAAGGCAGCATTAAAACTACCGAGGTAAAAAAGATAGCCTGTTACAAAAAGTACACCAAATAAAAGTTGGTACAGTGAAATCACGTCAGCTTCATAATCCTTAATATACAGCCCATTTAAAACGGCAAAAAGGGCTCCTAAAAAGGAAGCAATAGACGCATAGATAATTCCTGTTTTATATTGTGCTACTTCAAAATTATCAAAAATAATATAGAGTCCAAGAACGACAACCAAGCCTAAAATTATTTCGATGGCTTTTATCCTTCGTTTAAAGAAAAAAGGCTCAATTAAAGCGGTAAAAAAAGCACCTGTTCCCATGGTTACTAGTGCTACGGAAACGTTGGAAATCTTTATGGCTTTAAAGAAGAAAATCCAATGCAGTGCAATAATGATTCCGGTAAACAAGAATTTTACAACTCCTTTCCGATCTAGTTTAAATGATTTTTTTTTCAGCAAAAAATAAATGGCAATGATAAGAACTGCCAATCCCATACGAAACCAAACCAATGGCACTGCATCAATCGTAATTAAAGCGCCTAAAATTGCGGTAAACCCCCAAATAAAAATAATTAAATGAAGGAGTGCATAATTCTTTAGTTTACTTTCTTGCATTGAGATATAAATAGAGGGCTAAACAGCCAAAAATGATGTTTGGTGTCCAAACATATAAAAGAGAATTCACCCCTGCTACGGCACCTAAAACCTCAGCAATTTTTAATAAAAAGACGTACACAAACATGATTGATATACCTATAGCGAGGTTTATTCCTGTTCCGCCTCTTTTCTTTCTAAAGGCTAATGCTACGGCTATAATTGTTAAAATATAAGACGCAATTGGCAAACTGGTTCGCTTATAATACTCAACATAGTAGGCATTTAGGTTTTTGATCCCTCTTTTTTTAGACAATGCAATAAAAGCACTCAATTCATTGGAGGGCATTTCTTGTGACAATGCTGATTTATAAATTAAATCTCTAGGGGTAAACGCAAAAACAGTATCACGTCTACGTGCTTGTGAAATACTGTCTTTATTGGGATGTAGTATTCGTAATTTCCAATTTAACAATGTAAAAGTACTGTCTGCTTGTTTCCAGTTAATATTGTCTGCGACTAGTTTTGACTTTAGTTTTAATCCGTCATACAATTCTGAAGAGAAATTAAATCCTGAATTGGATTTTGTGTCAAAATTTTGAATAAAAATATACGTACTATCAGTCAGTTGCAAGCTGAAATTCTTTACATATTTTGCTTGGTAATCTTTTTGTTTAAAGTAGGTGTTTTCAAACTTCTTTCTTTCTTTACTACTACTTGGCACTACAAAGTGATTCATTAACAATGCCATAATAGTTACCAACGTTGCACCAATAAAATAGGGATACAAAAACCGTGTGAAAGAAACTTTGGCATTGTTAATGGCAATTATTTCTGTGTTGTTTGAAAGCTTGGAAGTGAATAAGATGACGGCAATAAATAATGCCAAAGGCATAAAAGTATTGGCATAATAGATAATGAAGTTGCTATAGTATTCGTCTATAACTTGATAAAAAGAAAGATTGTGGTTTATAAATTTATCGATCTTTTCTGATATATCTATCGCAATTGCAATAGGTATCAAAATTAATAAGGTAAAAAAGAATGTTACCAAATAACGTTTTAATATGTACCAATCTAAGATCTTCAAAAGCGTGCTTTATATTGTTTTCTTTTTATCTGTTTTATTTACAAACGTTTGTCCATTTGTTTAACCATTTTATCTTTCCATTCTCTAAAGTCTCCTGCTAAAATATGCTTTCTTGCTTCTCTTGTAAGCCAAACATAAAAACCAAGATTATGAATCGAAGCAATTTGTTTTCCTAACATTTCTTTTGCAGCAAATAAGTGACGTAAATAGGCTTTTGAATACATGGTATCTACCCAAGTAATGTCCATTTCATCTATCGGAGAAAAGTCATCTGCCCATTTTCTGTTTTTAATGTTAATGCTACCATGTGCAGTAAACAACATTCCATTTCTAGCATTTCTTGTTGGCATAACACAATCGAACATGTCTACACCCAATGCTATATTTTCTAAAATATTTATCGGAGTCCCAACTCCCATTAGATAACGCGGTTTGTCTTCGGGTAAAATTTCGGTAACGATTTCTGTCATTGCATACAGCTCTTCTGCTGGTTCTCCAACAGAAAGTCCACCAATTGCATTTCCTTGTGCGCCCACATTGGCAATATATTCTGCAGATTGTCTCCTTAAGTCTTTGTAGGTACTTCCTTGTACAATTGGAAAAAAGGTTTGCTCATGTCCGTACTTAAAAGGCAATTTCTCAAGGTGATTCACACAACGGTTTAACCATCGGTGTGTCATATGCATCGAACGTTTTGCATATCCATAATCACATGGATAGGGTGTACATTCATCAAAAGCCATAATAATATCGGCCCCAATGGTACGCTGAATTTCCATAACATTCTCTGGCGAAAAGAAATGCATGGAACCGTCAATATGACTTTTAAAGTTAACGCCTTCTTCTTTTATTTTTCTTCTTCCTGAAAGCGAATATACTTGATACCCTCCTGAATCGGTTAGAATATTACGATCCCAATTCATAAACTTGTGCAAACCTCCTGCTTTTTCTAGAATATCGGTACCTGGACGTAAATATAAGTGGTACGTATTTCCTAATATAATATCAGGATTTATCTCATTTTTGAGTTCTGTTTGGTGTACTCCCTTTACAGTACCAACGGTACCAACAGGCATGAAAATTGGAGTTTCTATACTTCCGTGATCGGTCGTGATAACTCCTGCTCTTGCCTTACTTTTTGGGTCGGTAATTTTTAAATCAAATTTCATTGCGGCAAAGATACTATTATTTAAGAAGTGAAAAATTAAAAGATTCTTAAAGGTTTCCCTTTAGAACCTGCGTTTCTTTTTGGATGAAAAGCTTGTATTTGTTTTTTTAGATTTTGGTGAAGATTTTCGAAAACTTGCGCTTTTCTTGTTAAAATCGTCTTTGGTAGGAGCTGCTTTTTTCTTTGAAGCTGTTTTTTTTGCTTGCTGCTTTTTCGGAGAAGCATCTTCGGTTTTTGAAGAGGTGGAAATCATTTTATTGATTTCACTCATTTCTTCATCTGTTAGCTCTCTCCAATCCCCCGTTTGCAAATAGCCCAACTCAACATTCATAATTCGGGTACGTTTTAACTTTGTCACTTCGTACTCTAAATATTCACACATGCGTCGTATTTGACGATTGAGTCCTTGTGTTAAAATAATTTTAAACACTTTATCACTTACTTTTTCTACAAAACACTTTTTGGTAACTGCTCCTAAAATAGGGATTCCGTTCCCCATTTTTTGAACAAAATCTTCAGTGACCGTTTTATTCACAGACACATAATACTCTTTCTCATGGTTGTTTCCTGCACGTAAGATTTTATTGACAATGTCTCCGTCATTTGTTAAGAAAATCAATCCTTCAGAGGGCTTATCTAAACGTCCTATCGGAAATAATCGGTCTGGATAATTGATGTGTTGTATGATGTTATCTGGTTCTCTTTCATCTGTAGTAGAGACAATTCCAACGGGCTTATTGAGTGCAATATATAAGGTAGTATTTTGAGGGACTACAAGGCGACCGTCTAATTTGACAACATCTCTTTTGGCAACTCTATTTCCTAATTGAGTCGGTTTACCATTAATAGTAACCCTTCCTTCGCTGATAAATTTTTCAGCTTCTCTTCTGGAACACATTCCTGAGGAGCTGATGTATTTATTTAAGTTTGTAGTTGCTTGTATATTAGAATCCAATTGAGAAAAGTTTCTGCAAAAGTAATTGAATCTTTACAATTCAATGGTTCTAAATGTTAAATTTATTCTGGGTGAATTCACTTTTTTTGTGGGTGGCAATCGGTGCAACCAATGTGTTTGTGTGGTGTCTTTCATCACCAAAAGGCTTCCGTTTTCTAATAATACATCTACTTTTTGCTTCGTTTCTTTATGTTTAAAAGAAAATTTCCGGGCTGCGCCTAAGGTTACAGAAGCAATTTCTCCATTTTTTTTAAGCATTTTCTCTCCGTCTGAATGCCAAGCCATTCCTTCTTCTCCGGTATGGTATAAATTCAATAGGCAAGAATTGTAGGTGGCGTTACTTTCCTTTTCTATGATTTTCTTTAAATTGAGTAATTCTTCGGTGAATAGCGTGGCGGTTTTTGTTACTTTAGAATAAGTGTACGAAAATTCCGATTCGCCATACCAAGCTACTTTCCGCTTTGTAATAATGTGTTTCCCAAAAATAAAGGCTTCATCATTTTTCCAATTAATTATGCGCATAAAGGCTTCATAGAAAAAAGCACATTGCTGGCTGTTTAATATTTTTCCATGGTAATTGGTGATTCCATCAAAAGGTAAAATGTTGTTTATAAGTGAAGTATTGAATAAATCCATAAGATTCTCAAAAATAGTAAATATAAACTACAAAAAATAGTTTTCGAATCTTATATTTGTAGTATTATGAATCACATTTCAAAAAATATTCGTCATTTAAGAAAATTGAGAAAACTTACGCAAGAAGAATTTTCAAAGGAATTAAACATTACCAAATCTAGAATTGGTTCCTATGAAGAAGGACGTTCTGAGCCTTCTATTGAAACTCTCATTGAACTTTCTAACTTCTTTAAGTTACCAGTAGATGTGTTGATAAAAAATGACTTGTCCTACGCGATGGATTCTTCCTTTATCGAAATCGGAAATCAACGCGTATTGTTTCCTATTATGGTGGAAGCGGATGATGACAATCTGATTGAAGTAGTTCCTGTAAAAGCTTCAGCAGGGTATTTACTAGGTTATAACGATCCGGAATACATTGAACAATTACAGAAAATAAAATTGCCTTTTCTACCTACTGGAAAACACCGTGCCTTTCCAATAAAAGGAGATTCCATGCTCCCCATGAAAGATGGTGCCTATGTGGTTGCCAAATTTGTAGAGGATTTTAACGACATAAAAAACGGAAGCTCTTACGTGGTGGTGACTGCCAATGACGGAATGACCTATAAACGTATTTATGATAAAGTGGAAGAAAAAGGAGCACTCCTATTGTCTCCAGACAACACCTCCTATCAATCCTACCATGTGCCAATTTCCGAAGTTTTAGAATTGTGGGAATTTACTTGTAGTATTAATACACAAGAATATGACGAGCGCGATTTAAAGTTGAGCAGCATCATTAAAATGTTTAATGATTTAAAAGTAGAATTGGAAACCTTTGTTAGAAACTAAAGCATGACGGTACAAGATATTGTGGGTCGTTATGAAATTCTCGGAAACAACCAAGATGCACAAGGCTCTGAATATAACGGAATCCTTACGCTTACTTTAGATGCCCATCAAAAAATTATTGCTGTATGGACTATCAATCACAATCAGCAACAATTTGGCACTGGTTTTTTTAAAGACAACCTGCTTGTTATCAATTTTAAATATACGGGTGAAGACACAAAGACCTACAAAGGAACCGTGGTTTATAAGTTTTTTAACAAAGAAAATTTTGAAGGGTTTTGGTCAGAAAAACATGCAAATCAGGCATTTCTAGGCCTAGAAAGAGGGACTAAAATTGAGAAAGAACTCCTTCAGGATTAATACGTATTTGCTATCACAAAAAAAGAAAGCAATCTTTCAACTGCTTTCTTTTTAATTTAATAGACATCTAAAAAAATGGATTTAAATCATTTTAACAAACTTGTTTCCTTTGGAATTGTTTACAGAAAGAAAGTA
>TARA_B110000879_G_scaffold46655_1_pt1 | contig 22065 bp, 19 predicted proteins | sample TARA_B110000879 | Tara Oceans TARA_B110000879 (sample SAMEA4398094) | marine metagenome | biome: Polar Biome; feature: [SRF] surface water layer (ENVO:00010504); material: water (ENVO:00002006), including particulate matter (ENVO:01000060) such as... | depth 5 m
GGGAGTAGGATTTATGGCGTAGTTCGCTATAAAATATTAGAAGGTCTCACCTTAAATTTCAAGATTGGCCAAACCTTCTTAGCTGATAGAGATTACTTTGGAAGTGGTAAGGATTTGATTGAAACCCGAACACGTGCAGAAATAAAAAGTCAGATTATTTGGAAGTTTTAAGAAAAAAAAAGCTCTTGAGATTCAAGAGCTTTTTTAAATAATTTTTAGTTCCCTAATTAATAGAACACTCAGTTTTAACTTCAGCATCTCCTGATCCTATGGTAATATCACCAGCATCACAGAGTGTTTCAGACGTTTTCTTTGTTCCTTTCACTGTACTAATGTTAGTAGTAGATCCTACAATTGGATCGGTTGTAACACATGTACAATCATAATCTTTTGTACAAGAAGACATTCCTATAAATAGTGCTCCCGTAGCTAATACAATTATTAATTTTTTCATTTTCGTTATTTTTCTATTCACTACAATAATAAAGGAAATTTAGTTTTAACTTATGATAAATTAAGAGAATACCCTACTCTTCTATATAACTTGAAATCCTGGAAATTTCATCATAAGAGAATTCAGATCCTGACCAACGCTTTAAAACTTGCCCATCTTTTATCAGTAAAAACGTAGGAAGAAGTCCTTTAGTAAATTTAAAAAAGCTCTGCTCACGATACATTGTGTAGGGTAGGTTACTATTCGATTCAAACCGAAACTCAGTCATTTTCTCTTCGTCTCCTATAAAGAAAGCATGTATTCGTGGAAGCTCATGTTTCTTATCTGCAACTGACAGTTTTTGAGCACCCACCTTACAATGAGGACAAGTTATGCTTAGAAAAGCAATCAGATATTCTCCTTTTTCAATATTAAACGGGATATGCGTTTTGATAGTATCTGGAATCAATTCCGTTCTTAATTCATATGGATACTTGGTTTCGTCAACAGAAGAAAAATATCCATCTGGCGGATTTAGAATGAAGGGCATTGCAATAATTCCTAACCCTCCTAAAAGATAAACCCATTTAAAGTTTCTTTTTGTTGTAACAGATAGTCTCAATGCTCCCATTATTATAATTATAAGAAGCGCATTTTTTAAGAGTGACTCAATTGGAGTCATACTGAATTGGGTACCGAAACAACCACAATTAATATCGTTACCCCTAAACCACCACAATAGCAGAAGATAAACAGAAAAAAATAACGTTAGATAAAGACCAAATTTTAAAACAAGCCTTGTGTACTTAGTATTAAAAATAAGTGCTAATCCTATAAAAACTTCTAAAGCAATGAGCACTCTGGCAACATATGGAGCCAAAGACCATGGAATTATACCGGAATCTACTAGCGTTAATTCAAAGGGCTCTATCGGTGCTAGTTTTAACCAACCCGAAACTAAAAATACAGTGGAAAGGAGAATTTGAAGGAAATACCTATAAACAAATTTTTTATCGATCGTCATGTTCAATCTTTTACCAAACGTGTTGTTTCAGCTGGTACAATGGGGCCAAAATGTCCTTTTCACAAAAAAGACTTTGCATGTTCACTTGAAAAATCTATTTAACTACCGTAATTATTTCACATTTCCCAGAACCATTCCATTCTGCAGAAGCTTCATTCATCCTTACTTCTAAATCTACAACCTCGTCCTTACTCATTTTTTTTTCGCCGCAAATAAAATTACCCTCCTCTATTTTTTCTCCTTCAGTATTAAAGTAACAACATTCGTAATTCTTTTTGCAAGAGGATAACCCTAAGGTTAGAGCAAAGGATAGTAGTAGAAACTTATTTTTCTTCATTTTCATTTTTTTAAAATGCGCACAATGTTACCTGATCTAAAGTTTTTACTTTCTTAAATTTCTGAAATACATCTATTGGCCATTGGAACAGCTCAATTTGTAACTTTTTTTTACAAAACAGACAAAAAAGCCGTATTAATTTTTTCGAATACAGCTTTAACAAAGAGTACTATTCTTATTTTTTCTCACATTCAGCGGTACCATTAAAAGCAGCAGCAGCAGTAGCAGTATTCTCTGCTTCTAAATCTTCAGCCTCTTTTTTGCTTAAACTAGAGGTGGAACAACTCAAATCTCCAGATGCAGGTCCCAATTTGGTTCCGTTAGAATCTATATAACAACATTCATAATCATTTTTGCAAGAAGCCACACCAGCAATCATGGCGAATGCTGCAGCTATTATTAATATATTTTTCATAGTGTAGATTTTAAAATTTCAAATTTACTGCAATATAAGTAGTAAACTCCATTTTTTAATTTGATTGTGCAACCCAATTATGGGATTTCATCATTTTAAATTCAATAATTATTAAAAGAAAGAATCAAAAATTGAGTTTTGAAATTCTGAATCCCGGCATTAAAAAAAGTCATAAAATGATAGCTTTTAACAAATTAGGCAATTAAAGAATTATAAAGCACAAGTTGCATTAGCAACTTCAGTTTTATTATTATCTTCAATTTCCTCATATTTAGTTTCTGCGTCTGCTTTTTTCTACTTACCAAACTCATTATCAGCAACTGGTTATGTTAATTGCATGCCGAAAACATCAACAGAGTATACAGAGCATTTACCAGTGCAATCTTTCGTGCAAGAAGCCGTAACAGGAATTATTAGTCCTACTCATGCAATCATTACTTTTTTTTTTAAGTTTTTTTTGAATTGATTAAAAAAGTAAAGAATTATTTGAAAATAACCTATGCAATAAATTCAAATTATAAATATTTCGATTGATTGTTTTTTAGAGTACGTAATTTCAAAATTGGCTTTTCTAACTGCGAATATTATTGGAATATCGAAACAAAATAGAAAATTGACTTTAGAAATTCTGAATCCTAATAATTAGGAAATAAAAAACTAAGAATACCGCTTTTTAATTATAGTGCAATTCTAGTAAACTAGACGATGGCAGAAGTAACACGATCAATTGAACGTGATTCGTACGCTGATTTAGTGTTCTTTTTCGTATCTTCAAGAGTCGTAGAAGTTCATCCACCTAGAACCATAGTTCCAAAAATTGAGATACATTTAGGTGTACAAATACGTGTGCAATATTTCTTAAAAGAAGACATTCCTGATATCATAACCAATGTAGCAACAATCATTGATATCTTTTTCATACCATGAATTTAAAAATTACGATAGAAGAGTAAATAAAATAAAATTGCATTATTCAGTTTAAAAACAGAAATAATTCATGAAACTTATTCCTTTAAAATCCCTGAGATTGGTATGGAAAATTGTTTCTGGAAATTCTGTAATCTGAAAATTAGAACAAAAAAAAAGCCACAGAATGCGACTTTTTTTTGTGTTGTAATTCTAGTACATTAGTCTATAGCACAAGTAACACCTTCTATTGAAGCTTCTTCGCATGTTGATTTAGCTTTACTTTCTGTATCTTTAATAACAGTAGAAGATGATATATCTGGAGTCGTTACTCCCAAAATTGTGATACCTGCCGCCGTACAAGTACAGGTGTAGTCTTTTTTACAAGAGGACATTCCAGCGATCATTAGACCTGCTGCAGCAATCATTAGCATTTTTTTCATGAACAAAAATTTTAATTAATTTAGAAAGAACAATTATAATAATTATTTCAGACGCTTAAAAAAAAATTAGTTAATCGATAGGATGTTTGTAACATCAATAACTATTTCTAGTTGGAAAAATCCGAATAATTTTAAAGTGAACATTAATAGGTAAGCGGCAAATAAATTCATGATATAAAAAAAGGCCCAACTTTAAATTGAGCCTTTTCCAGTTGCGGGGACAGGACTCGAACCTGCGACCTTCGGGTTATGAGCCCGACGAGCTACCAACTGCTCCACCCCGCGATATATCTTAATTGGTATTGGTTAATTTCGCGAGTGCAAATATACATCCTTTCTTTAATTTTGCACCTAAATAAAACTAAAATATGTCGCACAAAGCTGGATTTGTAAACATCATAGGCAACCCTAATGTTGGTAAAAGCACGCTAATGAATAAGTTAGTCGGTGAAAAGTTATCAATAATTACTTCAAAAGCACAGACAACAAGACATCGAATACAAGGTATTGTATCTGGTGAAGATTTTCAAATTGTGTATTCAGATACCCCGGGAATCCTTACTCCTGCTTACAAAATGCACGAAGGCATGATGAATTTCGTACAGAGTTCATTACAAGATGCCGATATTCTATTATTTGTAAGTGAAGTAGGAGAAACGAAAATAAAAAATGAAGAAATCTTCCGAAAAGTGCAAGAAATGCACATTCCTGTTATAGTTGTTCTAAATAAAATTGATCTCAGCGATCAAGAAACTTTGGAAGGACAAGTTAATCTTTGGAAAGAGAGAATGCCCAAAGCGACAATAATTCCTATTTCGGCATTACATGGAGCCAACATTCAACCTGTTTGGGATCATATTCTTAGAAATCTTCCCGAATCTCCGGCTTATTTTCCTAAAGATGAGATTACAGACAAGCCTATGCGATTTTTTATGTCTGAGATAATAAGAGAAAAAATCTTCAATCATTATAAAAAAGAAATTCCTTATGCCTGTGAAGTGGTAATCGAAGAATTTAAAGAAGAACCAACTATTACAAGAATTAGAGCTGAAATTTATGTTGAACGTGACAGTCAAAAGGGTATTGTCATTGGGCACAAAGGACTAGGTTTAAAGCGAGTTGGGACTGAAGCAAGAAAGGAAATGGAAGTTTTTCTGGATAAAAAAGTCTTTTTAGAAATGTATGTAAAAGTCAATAAAGACTGGCGTAACAAAAATCCTGAGCTAAAACGATTTGGATACTTAAACTAAGCTTTACCTCTTCAGCATTTAAATAAGTGTTTCTTTGCAAAAAATTACCAAAAAATGAATTCAGTTGTAGCAATTGTCGGACGTCCAAATGTTGGGAAATCTACTTTTTTTAACCGACTAGTCGGTACACGCGATGCCATCGTTGATGAGTTTAGTGGTGTGACTAGAGATCGCCATTATGGAAAAACTAACTGGAATGGCAAAGATTTTACTGTTGTAGATACAGGTGGTTATGTTAAAAACTCGGATAATGTGTTCGATGCTGAAATTCGTAAGCAAGTTCAAGTTGCAATTGATGAGGCGCAAGTAATTGTGTTTATTGTTGATGTAATGACTGGAATTGTAGACTTAGATCAAGAAGTTGCACAATTGCTTCGACAAAGCCAAAAGAAGGTCTTTCTGGTAGTAAATAAAGTTGACAACCATAAGCGTGCTGAGGATGCAGTAGAGTTTTACGCTTTGGGGCTTGAAGAGTATTATTGTGTTTCCTCTATCAATGGAAGCGGCACTGGTGATGTTTTAGACGGAATAGTAAAGGCATTGCCGGATACAGATTTTATTGATGAATATGAGGGCCTTGCTCGTTTTGCTGTAGTTGGAAGGCCAAATGCAGGAAAATCATCTTTGATTAATTCTTTGATCGGTCAAGAAAGAAACATTGTAACCGATATTGCTGGTACAACCAGAGATACAAACGATATCCGATTCAATGCCTATGGATTTGACTTTGTATTAGTCGATACAGCTGGTATCCGTAGAAAGAAAAAAGTACATGAAGATCTTGAGTTCTATTCGGTTATGCGAGCCATTAAAGCTCTCGAACGAGCTGATGTGTGTATTGTGATGATCGATGCCGTAGAAGGAATTAGCTCTCAAGATCTCAATATTATTGGACTAGCGATCAAAAACAACAAAGGAGTTGTTGTGCTATTTAATAAATGGGATTTGATCGATAAAGAAACCAATACTTCTCGCGATTTGGAAATAAGCATCAAAGAAAAGTTGGAACCTTTTGACGACGTTGATGTACTGTTTGTTTCCGTTCATGAAAAACAACGATTGCACAAGACACTCGAAAGAGCAGTCGCTGTTTATGAAAGTCGTGCTCAAAAAATAAAAACTAGTGAATTAAATGATTTGCTACTACCTATAATTGAGAAAAGTCCTCCACCAGCACTTAAAGGTAAACACATTAAAATTAAGTACATAACCCAACTTCCTGTGCGTTATCCAACATTTGCTTTTTATTGCAATTTGCCTCAATACATCAAGGAACCGTATAAACGATTTATAGAAAATAAGCTTAGAAAACATTACGATTTTACAGGAGTTCCTATTTCGATTTTCTTCAGAGCGAAGTAGACTACTTAGTTTTTTAATCAGTTGTCGAACATGAGATAAAATCCTGATACCTGCTATAATGTAGGTGGATGGATAATTTCAAATTGTACATCAGTTAACGCATAAAATTACCTAGACAAAGTTTGTTCGAAGGGAGTTCTGTGCTGGATGCTGCGACCCAATGTAATTTCATCGGTGTACTGCAATTCATCTCCAATGCTAACTCCTCTCGCAATCGAGGTCACCTTGCATTCAAATGATTCTAGTTTTTTGTATAAATAAAAGGAGGTTGTATCTCCTTCCATGGTTGCATTTAATGCTAAAATAATTTCTGATACTTTACCGGATTCTACCCTACCAAATAATGATGAAATATTCAAATCACTTGGTCCTATTCCATCCATAGGAGAAATTATTCCACCCAAAACATGATATAATCCCTGAAACAACTGAGTCGATTCAATTGCTAACACATCCCGTAAATCTTCAACCACACAAATAACCGACTGGTCTCTTTTAGCTTGAGTACAAATATTACATTTTGGACCATCCGAAATATTCCCGCATATCTCGCAAAACTTCACATTTTCCTTCATGCTAGTGATTGCATTCGCAAATTGGTTCACTTCCAAATTGTCACGTCGCAGTAAATGCAACGTCAATCTAAGCGCTGATTTTCTTCCAATACCAGGTAAACTGGCGATAGCTTCTACTGCTTCTTGAAGGTATTTTGAAGGTAATTCCATGAGGCGGCAAAATTATGCTATTCAACTTCTGAATGTGTATGAAAATGAAGGAGAACCCAATAAATCGCTTCAGCTAATGATTTCTTTGTAGAATGTCTCCATTCATCATCATACTTTTCATTTTAGGCTACTTCGCCTTTCTTATAGGAATTTCATATTTCACTGCAGCCAAAAACAATTCCAATGAGGCGTTTTTCACAGGAAACCGAAAGTCCCCTTGGTACGTCGTAGCTTTTGGAATGATTGGGACAAGCTTGTCAGGAGTAACTTTCATTTCGGTTCCTGGTTGGGTAGCAACTAGCCAATTCAGCTATATGCAAATGGTATTGGGCTACTTAGTAGGGTATTTAGTAATAGGCTTAGTGCTGATGCCTCTGTATTACAAAATGAATCTCGTTTCGATTTATAGTTATTTAGAGTCGCGTTTTGGATTTAGAGCGTACACAACCGGTGCTTGGTTCTTTTTAGTAAGTAGAGTTCTTGGAGCTTCTTTTCGCCTCTATTTAGTAGCTATGGTATTTCAACTGGCCATTTTTAAACCCTTAAACTGGGATATACCCTTTTTCATTACTGTATTGTTTACCATACTTCTAATTTGGTTGTATACGTTTAGGGGGGGGATTAAAACCATAGTTTATACTGACACTTTACAAACTTTGTTCATGCTCACTGCAGTTGGTGTGACACTTTATGTAGTTGGAAACGAACTTAGTTTAGATGGCAAATATGGATTAATCGAGACCATTGCAAACCACGAATACTCTCAAATATTCTTTTTCGACGACTGGAAATCTGGAAAATTCTTCTGGAAACAATTTCTAGCAGGAATATTTATAGCTATAGCCATGACCGGGCTTGACCAAGATATGATGCAAAAAAACCTAACCTGCAGAAACTTAAGAGATGCTCAAAAAAACATGTTTTGGTTCAGTACTAGTCTAGTATTAGTCAACCTCTTATTTCTAGCCCTTGGAGCAGTCTTGTACATTTTCATCAGCCAACAAGGAATCCCATTACCCGAAAAAGCGGATTACCTTTACCCTATGCTTGCAGTTGGTGGATATTTAGGGCCAGTGGTTGGTATGCTGTTTATATTGGGTTTAATTGCAGCAGCATATTCCAGCGCCGATTCAGCTTTAACAGCCTTAACTACCAGTTTTTGCATTGATATTTTAGGAATTGAAAGAAAGAATTTTCCGAATCCAGGTAAAACAAGAAAACTCGTACATGTGGGAATGTCAATCGTTTTATTAATTGTGATTACTGGCTTTCAAATGATAAATAATGAAAGTGTAATTAAATCTCTTTTTATAGCGGCCGGTTACACCTATGGTCCATTGCTTGGAATGTTCGCTTTTGGAATTCTAAGTAAAAAAGAAGCAAACGATCGTTGGATTCCCATAATCTGCATTATTAGCCCGATATTTTGTTATTTCCTGAAAGATTTTAGTCTAAAACTATTCGACTATACCTTCGGCTTTGAGCTGTTAATTCTAAATGCGTTGCTCACTATGCTTGGTCTTCTCATTGTTTCGACTGGCGAAAAACCATCTATGGCTAAGTAAACGTTTTCTGAGCTTCTTTGTATTAAAAATGAAAATGTAGTTTCTTATGAATTTATTCTAAGCAAATTATTGTTCTACAGCTACATTTGATACTTATTAAAAATTCAAAATGAAAAATCTTATACTTTCGATTGCATTAATAACAATAGCTATTGTTGCAAAAGCCCAATGCGATACTATTTTAATTGCGCCTGCAAATTACTCTGTCCACTCTATTTCTTCCGAAAATGGATCAAATACTGGAGATAAAACTTTTGATTCAGACAACAACTCAAGATGGAGAACCAAAGGCGGAACTGACCATGAAATTGTCGTAGATATAGGTTCGCTGCAGGATATAACCGCGATGAGCTATAAAACGCGTTGGACAGGAAGTGGTAAAATAAACAATTTTGAAATTTTCGTAACGAATATTTCTTCTCAATGGGGTCAAGGAGAGCAGTTTGGTCTTGGTGATTACTCTAAAAGCAATACTTCAGACACAATTTACTTTGGCGCCGTTATAGGCCGTTATATCAAACTAAAATGCACCTCTACGGCCGGAGATATACAATTGTCCGAGCTGAGATTTTTCAAAAACTCCTGCGCGTCTAATGGCAAACAAAATCAGCCTATTCGTTTTACAGGAATTACCAAAAAAGAAACCAACTCAGACCCTATTCAGCTTATTGCAAATTCTAATGGCCCAGGAGCGTTAACCTATGCCATAGTATCTGGTCCAGCCGCAGTAAATGGTTCTACCCTAAGCTTAACAAAACAAGCTGGAAAAGTGATCGTTAGAGCTTCTATAAATGGAAATGCAACTCATTATCAAAATTCTACAGATATCGAATTTGATGTAATTGATCTTGCAACATACAAGCCTACTATGTCAACTCGATTAACGGAAAGCTATCCTATTGAGCTAGTGGATTCTAATGGTATTTACATGATTTATATTGATGCACATATTGAGGAAAAAGATTTTTTGAGTATTGATAAAATTGAAATTGAAATAGAAGGCGAAATTGCAACTGCAAGAGAGATTATTCAAGGCAGCTATTACCTAGCCTGGAAACCAAAAAGCTTTAAAAGTTACATTCTTAATATGACAACTATTGCCTCTAATGGTGAAACTGCCACTCTATCAAAAACAATAAATATTATTGAAGGTGGTTCCACTAAGACGGTAACGAGCTTGGACGACGTTGTAATTGAATTTCAAACTGCTAACAGCAGGGATTATTATGGAACACATGATCTACCGCAATTTGTAGGCACTTACGATAAAGTTATTGCCAAGCTAAACGTTGAATGTCCAAATGGAAATTGTGACGATTGGGATCGTTGGGCACATTTTGACATCAAGGCTCCAGGAGGAGATTGGATTCAAATTATTCGTTACATGACTCCATATAATGTTGGATGCAATCACGAAATTGATGTAACGGAATATGCTTCTTTGCTTCAAGGAACAGTTGATTTTCATGTGTTCATTGATACATGGGGAACTGGAGGCTGGCAACTTACTTTAGATTTTGAATACATTCAGGGAGCACCAAAATATACCTATTCTACCCTTACTGAAGTTTGGGATGGTGCATTTGATTTTGGCAATATTGCCAACCTTGAGCCTGTGCCGCAGAAAAAGGTGTACATCCCTAGAAATACTGAGGAAATTTCACTGATTATGTCAACTTCTGGTCACGGCTGGGGCCAAAACAATACAGGCAATGCTGCGGAGTTTTATCGTGCCAAACACGATTTATTGGTGAATGGAAACAAAGAATATGAACAAGATTTATGGAACGATTGTGACCCTAATCCTGACAATTGTCTTAACCAACAGGGCACCTGGCCTTATGATAGAGCGGGTTGGTGTCCCGGGGCTATTGCGCCTCCAAATATTATCAATTTGAGTACTTTCAAAAGTGCTGCTTCTATAGACTTAGATTATAAATTTCACAGTAGCTACAGAGATTTTTGTCATCCTAATAATCCAAACTGCGTTTCTGGCAGTACTTGTTTAGATTGCAATGCCGGTTATAATCCGCATTATAATGTTGACGTGCATGCGGCTTTCTTTGGCAACGAACCAATGGCTTACGGTGTAAGCAATAGAATAATTGAGTTCGCAACAGTGATTGATGGGTCAGTAATTGATTATAGTTTTTCGTTATTCCCAAATCCTAATAATGGAAGGTTTAATATTCAGGTTGAGAATTTTAATTCCCAAGTTACTGGCGCTTTGTATTCAGTCGATGGAACGCAACATAAACGCTACTCGTTTAGTTCTGTTGAAGAACTAGAAAGCTTCGAGTTTGATATTTCAAATTTGGAATCAGGAGTATATTTCCTTGAGCTAACGGACAATACAAGTAAAGGATTTAAACAAATTGTTTTGCAATAGCAGCTTGAGTCTAATTGAATAAAAAAAGGGGAGCAAATAATTGCACCCCTTTTTTATTGAACTTTTTGATCGAACTGTTTCCTAAAGAACACTAGTAATTTCTGAGTCCATTGGAGAAGTTCTTGATCGATATCTGTGGATTAACTTACCGTTTTCATTAATCATGAATTTTTCAAAGTTCCAATTAATATTTCCTGTAAAGTCAGGATTTTCTGTAGCATTTAACCAAGTAAATAGAGGATGGATATCATCACCTTTTACAGAAACTTTAGCCGCCATTGGAAAAGATACTCCATAATTCTTTTTACAGAAAGACTCGATTTCTTCATTAGAACCTGGCTCCTGTTTACCAAAGTTGTTTGCTGGGAATCCAACAATAACAATGTTACTTCCATATTTTGTATGTAACTCTTGTAACTGCTCATATTGTTTGGTATAACCACATTTAGAAGCAGTATTTACTATTAATATTTTCTTGCCTTTATAGTCAGCAAAATTGATTTCTCCGCCCGTAAGACCGTCAACTTTAAAATCATAGATAGAGGATTGTGCCATAGTATTGAAGTTTAATAATAAAACACCTATTGCCAGTGTTAATTTGAAAATTGTTTTCATAGTTTAGTTTTAATATAAACAACTGCCGAAGCTATCGGTTCAAAACAACACTTTAGCCTTCTCTCTTAAATTATAAGAAGAAGCCATTACTTCTCCATAAGCACCTGCAGAGCGTATACCGATGAGGTCGCCTCGCTCAGTTTCTTCGAGGGTTACATCTTTTCCAAAACAATCTGATGACTCGCAAATAGGGCCTACAACATCGTACTTCGCTCTAGAAATATCAACGAGATGTCGTTTAGAGAGGTTTTCAATTTTATGATAGGATTGATACAAAGCTGGTCGAATCAACTCAGTCATTCCTGCATCTAAAATTAGAAAATTAGTATTGATTCCTTTCTTCACATATAGCACCCTACTGACCAATGTTCCCATGTTTCCAGTAATACTGCGTCCCAATTCAAAGTGTACTTCTTGGCCGGATTGTAATTCCAAGAAATCTTTGAATATCTGGAAATACTCTTCATAGGCCGGTATAGGATGCAAGTCTGGTGTTTCATAATCTATACCTAAACCACCACCAACATTAATGTGCTCAATTGTTACATTTCTAGTCAAAAACCACTGTTGCAATTCGTTAATTTTATTGCAAAGGTTCTTAAATGGAGTCAAGTCAGTAATTTGAGATCCAATATGAAAATGCAGGCCAATCAACTTTATGTTTTCTGAATTAGAAATCACTTCCAGCACCTCTTCTAACTGCGATGCATTTATTCCAAACTTATTCTCTTCTAATCCAGTAGTAATGTAGGCATGTGTGTAGGCATTTACATTTGGATTCAATCGAATAGCAATCTTAGCAACCTTATCTTGCTTTTCAGCCAATTCGTTGATTACTTCAATCTCTTGAATGCTCTCGCAATTGAAACAAAAAATGTTTTTTTCTAGCGCATAATTAATTTCTTTATCGCTCTTACCTACTCCAGCGAACACGACCTTATCTGGTGAAAAACCGGATTCAATTGAAGCTTTTATTTCATTTCCACTAACACAATCTGCACCTAGCCCGGTTTCGCTAATTAACTCAAGAATCCGCGAATTGGCATTAGACTTAATTGCATAATGAACATGAAATCCATGGGGCTTAGAAGCTGCTTTTAATGCATCAACATTACCATGCAGCATTTTAAGGTCGTAGTAAAAGAATGGAGTATCTTGGACTCCAAATCGATCTATCAGTCTAGAGTTCATGATTAAAGATTAAAAACGCCTTTGTTTAATGCCATAAGTGCTGCTTTCTTCTGCTCTGTCTTTATTAGAACCGAAACGTTGTGATTACTGCCACCATAAGAAATCATTCGGATTGGAATTTTATCTAGGGCCGTAAATATTTTACTTGCATAGCCCATTCCTTCTGCCGAATAATTTCCAACAACACACACAATTGTCTGGTCTTGATCTACTTCAACGCTACCAAAATTCTTCAGTTCTTTAACAATTCCTTCTAAATTGATTACATTATCAATTGTCACAGAAACGGCAACTTCTGATGTTGTAATCATATCAATCGGAGTTTTAAATCGTTCGAAAACTTCAAATACATTTCTTAAGAAACCATAGGCCATAAGCATTCTTCCCGATCGGATTTTTATGGCAATAATCCCCTCTTTTGCAGCTACAGCCTTAAATCCTTTCGTCAAACTTTCTGCATGAATCAATGTTCCATGTGCATTCGAATCCAATGTATTTTTTAACCAAACAGGAATGTTCTTTTCCTCAGCTGGTCGAATACTTGCTGGATGTAAAATCTTTGCACCAAAATAGGCCAACTCGGCTGCCTCTTTAAAAGACAACTCTTTAATAGGCTTTGTATTGTCTACTATCCTCGGATCATTGTTGTGCATTCCGTCAATATCTGTCCAGATTTGGATGTTTTTAGCATTTATTGCAGCACCAATAAGAGAAGCGCTGTAATCCGATCCTCCTCTTTTCAAATTGTCAATTTCTCCAAATGCATTTCTACAGATATAACCTTGACAGATAAAAAGATTCTTTTTTGGATGTTTTGAAAGTTCAAATTGTAGGTTTTCTTCTATGAATTTTTGATCTGGCTCGCCACTCGAATCAGTGCGCATAAAATCTAATGCATTCAGTAAAACAGACTTTTTTCCTTCGCTTTTTAAGTATTGGTGAAAAATATTAGTAGATATTAACTCCCCTTGTGCAAGAATTGAACGCTCAATGAACGGACTGAATAACTTTTTAGAATGCGATCGAATTCCCTGTAAATAAGCCTCGATAATTTCGAGTGTTTCTTCTTTAAATGAGGGCTCAGTAGTTTTGGAGAATAAAGCCTCGATAAATACTTTGTATAAACTTTCAAGATTATCCGCAAGCAACAAAGCTTCAACTTCATCCCTTTTGTGCAATGCAGTGCATACTTCGACCAAGGTATTTGTAGTTCCAGAAACAGCAGAAAGCACAATTACCTTCCTCTCACCGTTTGCTATTAGATGAGCTATTGACTGCATTCGTTCTGGTGTGCCTAATGATGTACCTCCAAACTTTTGTATAATCATGATTCTAAAATTGGCTGCAAATGTAAAAGGAACTTAAAGTTTTTAAACTTTTCGATACCGATATTCACTTCCAAACAACTCTCATTAGCTATATGAGCTAAACAAACTTTCGCTCATTAAATCCACAAGTGGTCATACTGATTTTATCTCAGTATCTCTTATCGCTATTTAAATAATAATATTCTGAAAATAGATCTAGAATGATATAAATCGAAGAAAAGAGATTCTATATAGTTCATAGTGCACCTTCTGAATTTAAAAAAGGCTCATCCAGCAGTTAATCATCAAAGAAAATCGATTCATTAAAACCCCAATTCATACCTTTTAGAATTCTTTACAACCTCAAATTTTATCCCTATCAATTTATCCTAATTTTGAACACCGAAACACGTTTAAATGCTGGTATTACTGCAAAAAGAAATAAATGATTTTTTGAACTCGCTTATCGGGTACATGGTCATCATCATCTTTCTAGTTGTAGTGGGACTTTTCCTATGGGTTTTCCCTGGCGAATACAATATACTGGATTCGGGATATGCCAATATTGATTCGCTTTTCATTCTTGCTCCATGGGTATTCATGTTTCTTGCTCCGGCAGTAACTATGCGCATGTTCTCAGAAGAACAGAGGAACGGTACTATTGAATTACTGCTAACTAAACCGCTATCGGAATGGCAAATTGTATGGAGTAAATATCTTGCTGGTGTTTTGTTGGTTATGTTTTCTCTTCTACCTACATTAATCTACTTCCTTACGGTGAGTGAATTAGGATTACCAAAAAATAATGTAGATACTGGAGCTATGTGGGGTTCTTATATTGGATTATTTTTCCTCGCCTCTGCATTTATCTCTATTGGAATATTTGCTTCTAGCATCAGTAGCAACCAAATTGTAAGTTTCGTCATAGCTTTATTCCTTTGCTTTTTCTCTTACGTGGGATTTGAGTCATTGAGCAGTTTAGAATTATTCGGTATTGCTGATCATGTCATTTTAAAATTAGGTGTAAACGAACATTACATTTCTCTGAGTCGAGGTGTTATAGACAGTAGAGATATTCTTTATTTCTTGAGTTTAATAGCCTTATTTCTAATGCTTACCAAAGTAAAATTAGACAGTCGTAAATGGTAAGTGAATGAGTAAAAAGCTAAACGATATATTAGGCTTAGTTCTAGGTCTTGTGCTAATTCTACTGCTCAACATTGCTGGAGGTTATTTCTTCGAGCGTCTAGATCTTACTTCAGACAAACGCTACTCGCTTTCTGAGGTATCAGAGCAGCAAGCATCGGAGTTGGAAGATGTGGTTTTTGTGCGTGTATACTTGGAAGGTGACCTTCCTGCTGATTATAAAATGTTGCGGGATGCAGCTAAAGAATTATTGGACGAGTTTAGAGCATACGCCGGCGATAATATCCAATACGAATTCATTGATCCTAGTGCTGGAATTAATGAAAAAGAACGCGAAAAGGTTTATCAAAAATTATTTAAAGAAGGACTGCAGCCCACTACTCTGAGAAAGCAATCTGTTGAGGAAGCTTCTGAAAAAATAATCTTCGCTGGTGCAGTGGTTACTTATCGCGGTAAAACCTTGCCTTGGCAAATTCTAAAATCTCAGATTGGAGTTCCTGAAGCTGTAATGATCAACAATTCAGTTCAGCAATTGGAATATGAGTTTGCGAGCCTACTTAAAAACCTCACTAACGTTTCCAAAAAGCAAATCGCATTTATTCATGGCCATGGCGAATATGACGAATTACATGTAGCCGACTTTGAAAAATCTATAGGCGAATTTTATGGTGTGAGTCATGTTACTCTTGATGGCCAATTAAATGCTCTAAAGCTCTTTCATGCTATTATTGTTGCTGGTCCTGACTCTAGTATTAACGAAAAAGACAAGTTTATCATTGATCAATTCGTAATGAGAGGTGGAAAAGTAGTGTGGTTATACGAGCCAGTTATTGCTTCAATGGATAGCCTCAAGGGAGCCAATACCACCATGTCAATTCCTCGTGATTTAAATCTTGATGATCTGTTTTTCAAATACGGCATTCGCGTCAACCGTGATTTAATTATGGATATCCAATCCTTGCCCCTGCCAATTGTAACTGGACAAATTGGAGATGCACCAAGACAAGAGTTTTTCCCTTGGCCCTATTTTCCAATGGTGATGACAAAAGCAAAAAACCCAATTGTCAAAAACTTAGATGCAATTGCCGTGCATTTTGCTTCGAGCATAGATTATGTAGGTAAAAATGATGGTCTAAAGAAAACCACCCTATTAGCATCATCAAACTATTCAAAGTTGGTGAGTACTCCTGCTCGAATAAGCTTTAATGTACTGCGTAATAAGCCAGATAAAAGGCAGTATAACAATGGGCCTCAAAAAATAGGCGTGCTAATCGAGGGTGTTTTTAAATCCAATTTTACCAATAGGATTCCAACGAGATTACTGAATGACCCTTCCATTGCGTTCAAAGAAATGAGCACTCCAACACAGCAAATTTTCTTGTCAGATGCGGATATTATAAAGAACGAAACCAATGAAGAGCGTGGTGAATTTTTCGTCTTGGGATACGATAAGTACACCCGCAGGATTTATGCTAATAAAGACTTTTTGTTGAATTGTATGAACTACCTATTGGATGATTCCGGTTTATTGGAAGTTAGAGCAAAAGAGTTTAAAATCAGATTATTAGATAGGACTAGAACGGTAAAAGAAAAGCCAAAGTGGCAAATGGTTAATTTAGTAATTCCGGTTTCGATAATTGCGCTATTTGGGGTACTCGTTTTCTTTCTCAGAAAAAAAATATACGGATCAAAAAGATGAAAAAAAGCGGAATAATAGGTTTACTAATTGCTATTGGGCTATTGTCTTTTGTGGTCTTCTTTGCAAGCAAAAACAACGGTTCAACCTTAAAAAAACAGCTCCATGATTTTGCGATTGAGGATACCGCAAGTATTACTAAAGTTGTTTTGAACGACAAAAATGGTAACAGCTTGGTTCTGGATCGTATGAGTGCAAGTGAATGGTCTGTTAAATCAGAAGATAAAGACTTTAAGGCTCGTCAAGATGTTGTTCAAAACATGCTTAAAACGATTAAAGAATTGACCGTAAGGGCTCCAGTTTCAAAAGCCAGATTTGATTATACTGTAAAACAGATTGCGGCCAATTCAACTAAAGTAGCCATCTATCAAAATGGAGAAAACTCGCCTTCGAAAGTCTATTATGTTGGCGGTGCAAATGGAGAAAATACAGGAACATTTATGTTATTGGAAAAGTCAAGTGTACCCTTTCTGATGCACATTGAAGGGCATTATGGTTTTATTCAAAGTCGATACTCACCAAGAATGAACGATTGGAGAGACAATGCTATTTGGTACTTCCCAGGTGAAAAAATAACTGGCATAAAAAACCTTAAGGTGGAATATCCACAAGAACCAACAAAATCCTTTGAAATTAGCAAAAACTCAGACAGCGAATACACCCTAAAAGATGGTAAGGGAAGCCCTGTTGCAGTTCCAGATATGGGTGGTCTTTATGAGTATTTAAAACGTTACAGAGCTATTAGTTACGAAGGGTTTGAAGAAAATAGAACAAAAGCGTATTGCGATAGTCTACTGTTAGAGACTCCGATTAAAACGGTTTGGACCCTTGAAGATGAAAAAGGGAATATTACAGAAATAAAATCGTATTTAAAACCCGCGAAATTAGATGCTGAAGATTGGGAGGGAAATACTATACCGCATGATTTGGAGCGTATGTATGCAACGATTAACAATGATCAATTAGTTATCATTCAATTCTTTGTGTTTGACCCATTAACAGTGAGTTTGGGCGAGTTTATTGCTCCCTCATAACTTGTTGAAAAGTAGACCCACACCCACTTACTAATTCTTTGAACAGACCTTCGATTGCGATAAATTTGTTTTACTTAAATTAAAGGAAATAATATGAAATTCATTGTATCCAGTTCTCACCTTTTAAAAGAACTAAGCGCTATAGCCGGCGTTCTAAACACGTCTAATACCCTGCCGATATTAGACAATTTTTTGTTCGACATTAAAAAAGGCGATCTAACTGTTTCAGCTTCTGATTTGGAAAGCACCATTTTTACTAAAATAAAATTGGACAAATCTGACAAAGACGGAAATATCGCAATTCCTGCTAAACTTTTATTGGATACGTTAAAAACATTTCCTGAGCAGCCATTAACTTTTAATGTTTCTGATGATAATTTTGGAGTTGAAGTAGTTACCGATAATGGTAAATATAAACTGGCTGGTCACAACGGAAATGAATTTCCAAAGACACCAGAATTAGAATCTCCAGCTACTATAACATTGACTGCTGATATTTTATTCAATGCAGTAAACAAAACACTTTTTGCAAGTGGTAACGATGAGCTAAGGCCGGTAATGTCTGGTGTTTATTTCGAATTAAATAGCGATAATGTAACGTTTGTTGCAACTGATGCCCACAAATTAGTGCGCTACAGAAGAACTGACGCCAAGGCTAAAAAAGGCGCTGCATTTATTCTTCCAAAAAAACCTTCCAATTTATTAAAAGGCTTGTTGTCCAGCGTTGAAGGTGATATAACTGTAAAGTATACCGATACAAATTGTTATTTCGAATTTGGTCAAATCACTCTAATTTGCCGTTTGATCGATGGCAAATATCCAAACTACGACGCAGTAATTCCTAAAGAAAATCCAAATAAAGTAGTTATTGCAAAAGGTGCTTTTTTAAGCTCGATCAAAAGGATTTCTATTTTCAGTAATAAAACTACACACCAAGTGCGTTTAAAGATTTCTGGAAACGAACTAAGTGTTTCTGCTGAAGATCTTGATTTTTCGAATGAAGCAAACGAGCGTTTAACTTGCGATCACCAAGGAGAGGATATCGAAATTGGATTTAACTCTCGATTCTTAATCGAAATGCTAAGCAATATTGAGACTGAAAATGTTTCTTTAGAAATGTCTGCAGCAAATCGCGCTGGATTATTGTTGCCAGCAGAAGGGAATGATGAAAACGAAAACTTACTTATGCTAGTTATGCCAGTTATGCTGAATAGTTAATCGGCAAAGCAACTGACGTATTGAAAGACCTCTCCAAATTTTTGGCGAGGTTTTTTAATTTAAAGGATCTTGCACTCCTGCATCGATATTGAACAACGTGACTCAATCGTTTATATAAATTTGCAAAATAAGTCACTAAATACGTTACACTTGATTCGTAAATATTTTTTTGAGCCTTATTCTCGTTGGTTATTAGTGCTAATTATGGCGTTTTTTATCACTATGTTCTCGTTCGAGTTTATAAATGAACGTCTTTGGTTAAATGATTTCCGAGTATTCTACGATGCTTGTAATGCATTATTAGCAGACCAGCAGGTTTATGGTAAAAATTTCGGATTGGATACGGGATTCTATAAATATGCACCCTCGACTCTTATTTTATTTGTTCCGTTAGCTTATTTACCCTACTCATTAGCCTTGAGTATTTACTTTTTTCTGCTAAGTTTTGCGGTGGTACTTCTTTTAAAATCAATCACACAATTTTGGTTTAAAAAAGAAAAAAACCAGCAACTTAAATTCTGGTTTTCAATCTTCTTAATGCTCTCAGTTGCAGTGCACTTAATTCGGGAATTACACTTAGGTAATACTAACTTGCTTCTATTGCTACTCTGCTTTTATGCGTTTAATTTTTCAATTAAAAAACAATCGATTCTTAGTGGTTTGCTCTTGGCGATAGTCATTCTAACGAAACCATATTTTGGCCTTTTATTTTTTCCTTTGATACTTTTTGGCAAATGGAGAACGTTATTTTCGAGTGTTCTGTTTATACTGGGATTAATGCTGTCGGTCTTTTTGATTAAAGGAATCGAAATTGGAATGACCCTTCACAAAGAATGGATAATATCTATGACTAAACACTCAACCTATTTGACGAGTGCTCAAACCATTTCTTCTTTGGCTAAAACCTATGCCAATTTTGAAATATCCACCATATCATCAATGATTTTATTGGTGATCACTATTGCCGTTTTGTTCTTACTCTTTTGGCAATCTATTGGATTTACAGGCCTATTTAAAAGCAAAATATTAAACAAAACTGAAGAACGAAAATTCTTTGTTTTCTATTTTCTCACTATAGCATTAGTACCTGTTTTTTTAATCACCGACACAGAACACTTCCTATTTGTGCTGCCTATGATAGGCGCCGTTGGTTATCAAATAGTTCTAAAAAGGAGCGCACTCCTTCTCTGTGTGTTTGGATTGCCATGGTTTTTTATAGCCAGTTATGGAGGCGATTTATGGAGGAACGAATGGTTTAAAATCATTAATTCACATGGGTTTTTGGGTCTAGGAACCCTAATTATTTGCGGGCTCGCCACAATCCTTTCACTTAGTTTTATAAAAGGCCAAAACGAAAAGGATGAGCTTGCTAGAATACCAAATGACACAAATAACCCACAAATTTGATTATTCTGAATATTTAGGAATCTTGACCATTTGAAAATAAATCATGAGAGACCGAATTCAGCAGCAATATTCTATTCTTAATTCTAATTAATCCATTTTTACTAAGCATATTTTTCCTTCTCCAGCAATTGACCTAACTTTATAAATTCGGAAAACTGTTGGTGATGAAATCGAAATACCAGAAGAACTTTTAGCAAATTTAAATCGACAATATTTTGCTGTTAGAGTAACTATTCTCTTGAAAAAAGTAATTAATTCAATACAGAAGAAGAAGAAGAAGAAGAAGAAGAAGAAGAACTAAGGATTGACCACCAATTTTTTAGTTTCACCATTTCCTAGCCTCGCAATATAAACTCCACTTTCCCAATCAGAGATGTCCACCTTGATTACTTTTTGATTTAGATTTTCCCTTAAAATCAATCTCCCTTCAACGTTAAAAATCGAAAGAGTTTCGTTTTTCAGTTCTGTGTTTGTTACAATTGAAAAAATAGAATGAGCAGGATTTGGATAAATAGAAAACTCTACTAAATCAGCTTCAAAATTTTCAACAGAAAGAGGTGTAGCATTACTAATTTCATAGGTAGGGTGTTGCCATTCAAAATTTCCAGTACCATTTGGCACTCTCGAATAGGTATACTCAGATTTATACTCACCAAAAATAACCTCATCTGCAATGTTCCCTTCTGGAGTTGTCAATATAACTTTTTCACCCGTTGAAGATAGTTTAAAATTAGCATGCAACCCTGTTTGACCAACATCGCCATCACACCATATAATCAAATATCCACCAGGATCAATACTAGTTCCTTGTGGAAATTCCCATTGGAGAAATTCGGTCACGTCATCAGTTAGATAGTAACCGGTCAAATCAATTGCAGAAGTCCCATTGTTGTATAATTCTATCCAATCATCATATTCATTGTCTTGATCTGGAATTGAGTATTCATTAGAGGTCATCACCTCATTCAATACAACTTCGCTGGCAACTTTTTCACCAACATTTACTTTGTAAACAAATACCTCATGCTCAGCACCAGCAGGCTCATAAAACCTCGTTCCAAAAGAATTACTTGAGACTGATTCTATATAATAGCGAACATGCTGTCCTCCTTTTTGTGATGGAATATATGCACCGAATTGTCCGTCACCTGAAGCACCATCACCATGACTTCCATCATCATACATAGCAATATACTTAAACCTTCCAGCCAAACCTGTCCCGTAATACAGATTCATTTCCTCGATTAAAGAAGGGTTTGATGCAGTAGCCAGAACCAAAGTTGAATCTGTATTTTTCGGGTTGGCCCATTCGATTCTATTTACAAAATGTGAAACTCCTGTAATTTCAACTCCTTGTTGTTGAATTTCAGAATTTGAGAATAAATATGCACTTCTGTCTCTGACGAACTGTTTTAGATTAGCAACTTCTGCAAAGTGCTGCTGTGAACTTGACATTGCCTTTGGATCATTTACATAACGCTGACTTATTAAAGTCGAATAATTATCAATCTGGTTCAGCATCATATTTGTATCAAAAGACGTTTTAAGCATGGTTCTGAAATGAGCTAAATAGCGCTGTCGAATTTCAGGTACTTTCATTAA
>TARA_B110000879_G_scaffold119406_1_pt1 | contig 21900 bp, 21 predicted proteins | sample TARA_B110000879 | Tara Oceans TARA_B110000879 (sample SAMEA4398094) | marine metagenome | biome: Polar Biome; feature: [SRF] surface water layer (ENVO:00010504); material: water (ENVO:00002006), including particulate matter (ENVO:01000060) such as... | depth 5 m
TTTTTTTGTCTTTTTTGAAGGGGCCGCGGAAGAAAGGTCGTGGTTTCATGCTTACTTGGATCTCTATCCACGATCATAATAGCGGAACATTCTACCCGGTCCTCGTGTCAATGGAAAATAGTTACTTTGTTACTTTGTCAAATTGAGGTAGAAATCCGACTATTTACGCAATTGGTTATTTTCGGAAATACTTGGATTCAATAAATAAACGCAACTTTTGCTGGGACATAAGCAAGGAGCGCGGTTTCAAAAGAGAAAGGGTTCGATTAAAAACCGATTAAACCCAGGGAGGCGGCTTTGTCTTTCCCTGGGCTGATATCAAATTCTCCTTCAGAGAATAGAGCGATGATATGCATGCACCCAATAATCCACAAAAAAATCCTAGCAACAGGTCGTTGCTAGGATTTTTCGATGATTAGTTTTCTATCGCTAAACCACATCCGCACATCGCTGGCAGAGACCGTTATCTAACAACGGCTCATAACGGCGGCAACGTGGACACATGCAGTGCTCGGTGGCTTTAGCGGTCGCACTTAGCTCTGCGCCTTCTACTAGCGTAAGATCTGCTAGGATGAAGAACTCAGTGGTAAACTCCCTGTTAGACAGCTCAGCTGAACAGCCGTGATCTGCTGGGACCGTTAGAGTCACAGCGGCTTCGTTATTTTTGTTGAATGCCTTTGCCTTTACCTGCTCTTCGATCGCTGTCTGGATGACTCCACGGATCTCTAACAGCTGCGACATTTTCTCCGATACCTCGCCCGGTTTCCACTCGTCTAATGCGACAGGAAAATCTTGCTCATGCACAGAGTCTGTAAACCCAGCATGTCCCCATGCCTCATCGGCAGTGTATGCGAGAACAGGTGCTAGTAGCTTAGTCAGTGATGTGAATACATCATACATGACCGTCTGAGTTGACTGCCTTCTTAGGCTATCGGTTCCATCACAGTACATTCTGTCCTTGGTCACATCCACGTAGATCGCAGAGAGATCAGCGGCACAGAACTGGTTGACTTGGTTGAACACTTTTCTGAACTCGAAGTTCTCATAACCGCTACGGCATTCGTTGATCACGTTGTGCAATCTCTCTAGCACCCATTGGTCTAATAAGGGCATGTCCGCCTTTGCCACACGATCCTTCGCAGAGTCAAAGCCATCCATATTTCCGAGCAGGATACGCAGCGTATTTCTGAGTCTGCGGTAAGGGTCAGCTATTTGCTTGAATAAATCTTCGCCGAAAGGAACCTCGGTCTGCCAGTCCACACTGGATACCCAGAGACGCACGATGTCTGCACCATAGCTGTTATAGAAATGGGATGCCACGGTAGGCTTCACCTTTTTCTTCTTGTCGTCCTTCGCTTTATCTTGATCTGACTTAGAAATTTTTGAACCATCCTGATTCACCACGAAACCGTGCGTCATCACAGACTTATAGGGAGCCGCATCACGGATTCCTACTGAAAGCATGAGTGATGACTGGAACCATCCACGGTGCTGATCCGTAGCCTCAAGATAGAGATCCGCTGGGCCATTTAGCTCTGGGCGACGCTCCACCACTGCCTTGTGCGAGGACCCACTATCGATCCACACGTCAAGCGTGTCGCGGCATTTGGTATAGCCTTTCGGTAAATCTAGTCTCGCGGCGAGTTCTTCATCATTCAGCTCGAACCAGATGTTAGAGCCTTCTGCCTCGATCAGATCTGCGATCTTCCCAGCAAGCTCCGAACAGATGACAGCCTTCCCTTGTTCATCGAAAAACACCGGCACGGGAACTCCCCACGTCCGCTGACGGGATACGCACCAGTCTGGTCGCGCTTCCACGGTTCCGTAGATGCGGTTTCTACCCCACTTCGGCAGCCAGTTGACCTTATCGATCTCTTCGAGCGCCTTCTCACGAAGACCATCGAGCGAGATGAAAAATTGTTCTACCGCACGAAAAATGATCGGCGTCTTCGATCTCCAGCAGTGCGGATAGCTATGATGATAATTCTCTTTTCCTAACAGATAACCTTTCGGTGCGAGGATCTTGAGAACTCCGATGTTCGCCTCATTTTTCTCCATCACGTGCAGACCTACTAGCTCTGGCACGCCGACTTCCTCAGTAAAAAAGCCACGATCGTCCACTGGTGAAAGCACACCGAGTCCGTTTTGCTGGCCAGCAGAGTAATCATCCGCACCATGCCCCGGAGCAATATGCACCGCGCCAGTTCCGGCCTCTGTTGTCACGAAATTCGCGTGAATAAGCTTCGACTTCTTATCGAGGAATGGATGCTGTGCATCCATGCCTTCAAAGACTTGGCCTTTCACTTCTTTATAAGTTTCCAGCAGCTCAAAACCTGCTTTCTCCTTCACATTATTAAGCAGCTCTTTGGCTACCACGAGGTTCTTGGTGATGACTTCACCATCGTGAGCCGTCTTTTCAAACTTACCTACCACGTAGTCAAACTGCGGATGCAATGCAATCCCGAGGTTCGCGGGAAGCGTCCATGGAGTCGTGGTCCAGATGATCATTGAGACTTGGTCATTGCCGAGTTTCTCGGTCATATCCCCCACGAGCGGAAATTCCACATAGATAGAGATCGACTTCTTATCCATGTATTCCACCTCGGCCTCAGCGAGCGCAGTCTGCGCCCCGTAGGACCACTGCACTGGCTTCTTGCTCTGATAAACGGATCCTTTATCGATGAGAGCCGCGAAAGTCCGCACGATGTCTGCCTCATACTCGGGATCCATCGTAAGATAAGGATTATCCCAGTCTCCGAAGACTCCTAACCTACGGAATGATGCCTTCTGCGTATCGATCCAGCCATTGGCAAAATCCACACATCTACGGCGGATCTCAGCCGGCTCTAGATCACGAGCATCCTGCACCACTTTAAATTCGATCGGCAATCCATGACAATCCCACCCTGGGATAAACGGAGTTTCAAATCCCGCCATCGTCTTAGATTTCACCACTAAATCCTTGAGAATCTTGTTCAAAGCTGTGCCCATGTGGACATCACCATTGGCAAACGGAGGTCCATCATGAAGAATGTAACGCGGCGCACCTTGGTCAATTCGGCGTTTCTGTATTCGCTGATACAGGCCGTTTTTTTCCCATTGTTCAAGTCGTGCTGGCTCGTTCTTCACTAGATCACCTCTCATCGGAAAGGTAGTCTGCGGAAGAGTCAGTGTGTCTTTGTAGTTCGCTTCGTCGCTCATAATTCTGCTCAATTCATTGAGTGCGCGGAAGCTAGACACACATAGCCCGAGGGTCAATGCTGAAGTGGTGGTGAATTGCCACCAGCAACTTACTACTCTTTCACAAACTGCTTCAACACATCAGCACTGTCAATCAGTGCCGCAAAGTAAGGAAGCTTGGCATCATCCTTCCACAAGAAGACATAAAATGCTCCATCACAGATAAAATGACGCGGAACGATAGTGGGCTTTTCAGGCGGCCCACCAAATGGATCATCCGCTACGCCCGTTTGCACCCTAACTTTAGCTTATTTTCCGGCTCTACCTTGATAGGCTTCCCCTTATGCTGCCCATTCCATTTATCCCAAGTAGCCTGAAAAAGCGGCGACCACACCATCGACTCACCAAACTCAGATAAATTCCCCAACTCCAGCACTACCTTCGTCTCCGCCTTGATGTGCACGATAAGGCTCAATGACAGTAATAGGCATGTAGACAACATTTTCATAGGATGAGTCTCCTCTTTACACACATCCTCGTCACGCTTAATCTGACGTTGGTCCAACATGCTCTTCTATGTGAGCTAGCGTGTTGACTTACGGTTACGCAACCGTAAGTTCAAAGCTACATCGTTTTCAGCTTAGGTGACTCCTTAGCGGACTCTATTTCGCTGATCAATTTCTCCAGTCTCACGAGGTGTGGCTTCAGATTCTTATGCGAAAGATCTTTCTTTAGTAGCCGCAGTTTTGGCAATAATGGCTTTGCTGCTCCACCATACTGAGCCAGTGCTTTGAGGCAGCGACCGATACGGTTCTGCTTCCCCCACTTTGTAATTTCCATTACCTCTATGCACATCGGCAGCCCTTCTTTGATGTGGTGTTTAGCCAGTATCTCTAAGCCAGAAAGACGAACTTGGGCAGAAAACATGATGCCGCTGGGTGCAGCCTTCTTTGTTGCATCATAAATGGCAGGCAGTAGTGGTTTGATCTCATCATAGCTAAGTTTTTTATAGATATTACCGATACTCCCTCGTGACCGACCATCTTCATTTTTAAGTCCCGCAATGATTGCTTTGTTAAGTAACCCCCGATCAACACCATCCAGCGAATGCCTCAGCATTTTATCAAAGAGTGCGAAATTAAGATAGCGTTGCTCCATCGCGCGGGGGTCCTCCTTGGACGGTCCTTTTAAAGCCATCTCTAGTAATTCTGGTAGTGCTGCCATCGCGGGCTTACCTATTTCGGCCAGAGCCTCAGCCGCTTTCACTCTCAACCACATGTGCTCATGCTTCAGGCACTTTCTGATGGGCTCGACCGCGCTAGCTACCTTCATTTCCCCCAGAGCCATACATGCTCCCATACGAGCATAGACATTCGGAGACTCCAGTAGATTGATCAATTCACTGATCACATCTGGTCCCATTTTCTCTATTCCAAATGCTTTCACAGCGCGCTCACGCACAATTGGCGACCAGCTGCCTAAACGCTTAATAAGCTCCTTTTTACTCAGCTTACCATAATAACCTGTTTTATCTTTATGCGTCCAACCACGACCATCTTCAATAATGCTCTGAGACTTTTCTTTATCCAGCGCATCCACAACTCTGCTGGTTTTCCCTGTGAGGTAAATATTCTTCAATGGCATCGCATAAGCGAGTAAATACGCTCCTGTGGCATCCCAATTTCGGTAGCTATCTGAACGCATCCCAGGAGGGCCTTGGTGGATGAAATTCCCATCCCATTGACGTGCTAGATCATAATACCATGCTCCAAATTCATTCATCCAAGCGCCCGTAGCATCTGGTCCAGACTGCGCGACACCCTGCATCGACCAGAGAATATTAAAGAAATTCCCCGTATGCCCAGAGTCTCTTTCAGCACCATGTGATGCCAAACTCATTTTAGAAAAGAAAGTAGCAGGTTCTTTTTCACCCAAGAGGTTAAATAACACTGCCGCCATCCCACATTTCCCATTATCCTCATGGTTTTGAATCCACGGGTGGTGATCGCCATAAGGGATTGCTCCTTTACCTTCGTAGAATCTCACAAGCTTAGAACCTTTCGCAATGACTTCTGACACTATTGCATCTTTCACGCCCGCCTCTCGTGCGAGGACTAGGCCTGTAAGAAGCGGTATTCCTGTTGCATTCATCATACCATAGCCTTTCAGCATGCCATCAGATTGTGCAAAGCGATGCCCCCATGAGCCAACTGGGCTCGCTCCATTTGCCGCTTCTAACGTGAGCCGACGTAGCCCAGGCATGAACGTTTGATCACCAGTTGCCATCGTGTATTCAGATAGAAACATGATAAGGTAACTATAGTCCCATGATTTATAACCATTAGTCGTGAAGTCCGCCGCCCACTGAGCTTCCTTTTTTATAATCGGTAAGTAATCAGCATTCCCACTCGCTAAGAGAGCCAGGCAATTAAGCGATCGAGTGATAGAATGGCCACGTGCTTTTCCGCTCGCTAGCCGCTTAGCCAGGGCATCACATCCTAGCATGTAGATTTTCTTAGATTTAGGACAGTTGTAGGGAGCAGTCACAGAATAAACGCCCAGAGCAGGTAGCTTTAATTTAATGATCTCATATTTACCCGACCTCCAGCAACTGAGCTCCAGCAAACCCTTTCCAGCTTCCGCTGCAGTGAGAGCCTTACCCATTTCCGTCCTCGGGTCTGTTAAAAACATTTTTCCAGCCACTCCTAAAATCACATCACCCACCTTTAACTTACCCTCTGCTGGTGAGCCTTTTTCAATTTTAGTAATCGCGATCTGCCGCGCATCACTAGTCACCATTTTATCGCTATACATCCAGCCCCGCATCCCTGTAGCACCGAGGTTCCAATCATGCACAGCTCCCTTGGGGATAGCATCTCCTTTGGTAAGATCAGGATTTTTCATCGCCCCACCTTTAGGGGCGGAATAGAGATTCATTGAGCTGATGATAAGTAGCGCTATCGTAATTTTTTTAATCATTTGATCGTGAGTTTATAGTTCTCTTTGACTGATTTAGGAATTTAATTAAAGAACACAGTAAAAAAATGTCAACTTGATTCAAAAAATCTACTCAACACGGTCATCCAGCTAGGGAGAGGAGATGATTTCTGAATGAATCGCTAGCCATTGCTCTCATTTGCTTCATGGAAAGTGATTTTTTGATGCTGGTGTCTAATTTCAATAAGTTATGAGCCATTCGTCTTACTATCGCTAGATTCCTCACAGCGTTTTTTACTCTTACTTGTGAATGATCTTCCCTGTATAAGGTGTCCAATACCCAATGACACCCACTCTCAATGCTCCAGTGTTGACGTATCAATACCTGAAACACCTCTGCCGTAGCTATTAGTGTTACTGATGTAGTAGCGCTTATGTATGGAAGTTTCCTTTTTACTTAAATCATAGCTCTCCGTCTCTATCATGTCAAACTGCTTAAATTTGCCCATCTATCACGAATAGAAGTTTGCATCCATTCTCGCTGATTAGTCACGGCCACTCTTCTTGTCGTCACTCTTCCGTCGGCTTTTTCGATCTGTTCGGATAGGCATCAGGCCTTACTTTTATCCATTTGTATTTGGGTAGTTGCAAAATGGAATTGAGCAATCACTTCATCATGTAGGCTACTCTGATTGCGTTTGAGAGCCATATGGTAGTCAGCATTTTTATCTATAATCTTCTTAGCCGCAGTAACCTGAGTATCCATCGCATCTACTGAGATAATATGACCTTTTATGTCTAACTGATCTAGCAGTTTGGGAAGAGCTGGTATCTCATTACTTTAGTCCTGAATGCATTCTAACGCAAGAGTCACACCCGCATCTGCCGCTCAAGCAGCGCTCTTGTTGATCGCCATTCTTAGCACTACCTCGAAGGGCTTTCCCATCAACGGCTATGAGTTGTGAAGCTAGTTCAGGATAGATATGTTTAATATGTTCAACGATGCACTCTGCGAAAATCTTCGGGTTCATTAGAGAAAATAAATTGATTAGAGTTTGAACCACAGGTATTCCATTGGGTAGCTCAATCCACTTTTTGAGCCAATCCTTATGAATGTGAGCAAACTCAATCATTCCAGAAAACGACTTCACACCACAGACTAGCGCGCTGACCGCAATGAAAATAATTTCCCCGAAATAGTGTTTCTTATTGACTCCAGTCCTTGGGTCTTCAATGACAATGGACTTTTCAAAACATACTGGCAACCCTCCTGAGTAGTCTAATTTATTTGGATTTCTAGGCATCCAAATAGAATCAAACACTCTAAAACCTTGTACAAGCCTTATTTGTCAATATCCCCCCTAGCTGGATGACCGTGCTCTACTGCCAAGGTAGCTACAACATTCAGAGTTATAACTAGCGTATTTAAAGTGTCTTTCATGATTTTAAATTAGTGCTCGATGTCAGTTTCACAAGGTAAAATAATCTATCTTAGAAAAATAATGCCCCAGGATTCGACTGCAGCTCGCCAGCTAATTTTATAGCTTGTGTTGCCCGCGTGACAGCGTAAGTTCTCGATACTTATTACGTAATTAAAACATCATTCTATGGATACTATTTTGCACATTCTCAAAGTCACTGGCCTCATCTTGCTGGTACTACTTAGCTTCAACATCATCATCTTCGTTCACGAACTAGGTCACTTCCTCGCTGCCCGCTGGAGAGGTCTGCAAGTGGATAGATTTCAGATCTGGTTCGGTAAGCCAATATGGAAAAAGACCATCAATGGTGTCCAATACGGCCTTGGCTCCATCCCTGCTGGAGGATTCGTAGCTCTTCCGCAGATGGCTCCTATGGAGTCTATTGAGGGAGAAAACGGTGAGCTTAAAGAAGCCCTCCCACCGATCAAACCAATCGACAAAATCATCGTCGCCTTCGCTGGCCCTCTTTTCTCATTCCTCCTCGCCGTCTTCGCAGCCTGTATCATCTGGTTCATTGGAGTTCCGGATAAGGTCGTTAAAACAAATGAGGTCGGATACGTCAGAGCAGACATGCCTGCTGAAGAAGCCGGATTCAAGCTGGGTGATAAAATTCTAAAAATCCAAGGAACTCCCGTCAATGGATTCCAAGGTAACCTTGATTCAGTCAGAGAACTCATCATCTTCAGTGAAGGTGATGAGATTAATTTCCTCGTGGATCGCGATGGTGAGGAAATCAACCTGACTAGCAAATTTAATGCCGCAGATGGCACTCTGACACAGCGCCGAGGCACTAGGCAGGTTGGAATAGGCTACAGATACCTCCTCACTGCTGGCCCTATCAAGGAAGGCACCCCTGCTCACTTTAGCGGGATGAAAGAAGGCGATGTCATCGATGCTATAAATGGTGAAAAGATTTACAGCCATGGTCAATTCACTGAATTAATCAAAACACAGACTGACAAACTTTTCACCTTAACAGTGCTGCGTGATGAGAAGCCAGTGGAGCTAAAGACAATGGCACTCACTCCCAGCAACGGATGGAAACGTCACGACGATGCAGAACTGCTCCCAATGCTTGGTGTTGGCTTCGTCAATGACCCACCCGTGCTCGTCTATCCCACACCGGGAAAGCAGCTCAAGGAAAGCGGCATGATGATGTTCACCACCATTCAGAAACTTACCTCTAGCTCATCAAGTATTGGCCTCGACCAGCTTTCTGGTCCAGTAGGTATCGGTAAAGTCCAATACCAACTCCTAGATAGCGACTACCCGCTCAACTACATTTTCTACTTCTGGGTCATTTTCAACATCAACCTTGCGATCTTCAATCTACTCCCATTCCCCGTCCTGGATGGTGGTCATATCACGATGGCGCTCGGAGAAATGATCTTCAAAAAGCCGATCAATACGAGAGTTTTAGAATATGTTCAGAGTGGCTTCGTGCTACTCCTGCTATCAATGTTCGTTTACGTCACGACTAAGGATATTTTCCATAAAGACAAGAAATACACAACTGAGACCATCCCAAACCATGAAAAAGGCCCTACCTTTGACCTCACTCCACTAAAGAAGGCCCATGGTCATAAAGTAGGCGAATAAACTCAGAGCCGCTCCACTCAGGACCCCTCCCACCACCGCGAGCCAGCCGTAGTGACCTATAAGTTCTCCCTCCGCCACTACCGCGGCCTGATACTGGAGGGTAAACATCTCGCGCACCGCATTCCGCCACAGCAGATAAAGACACACCACACCTGCTAGTAGTCCCACTGGTGGGATGACGATAGCAACCAATGCTGCCACCATCGATGGCACGCGCGCCCAAACATCGAAACGCCTCAGCCCGAACCCAGTGATGATGTATACCGGACCAATAATCAAACAAACTCCGCCTAATGCTGCGACCAAAGGCTTACCCCAGATAAAATGTCCGACGAGCCCAGCTGCACCGATCGTCGCCAACAGGCTACCGAAAAAATAATAAAACCATCCCACCGCAAGTACCGTCATTTCTTCATTACGAAATCGCTCACGCAGTCCTCCAGGATGCAGATTCTCTAATTCCAATAGCGTTTGCTCCACTGGACTTTTGTAAGGATCAGACTCCATAGTTTTCCTTCACCCACGCGATCGCAGACTCACGATCGCTCAACCTACTTTCAAGCTGCTCGTTCTGCACCGCGGTGAGCATTTCTTTAAATTTAGGACCAGGGAAAAGCCCCAGATCCATCAGGTCTCGGCCTTTTATTAGTGGATCAGGGATCAATGGTTCATTGGCAAATTCCTCGCGCTTCTCTAACACAAAATCATAATTCTCAGTAAATCCATTACTACTTGCACAATCCACACGATGCAGCTCTATCTCATGGTCAAACGTATCGCGTGACATGAACCGCTTCAGCTTAGACACTCTCATCTGCTTCACGTGCATAAAGTTCATATGGTTCGCCACCATCACCCGAACATCCTCGATGGTATCGTTAGGGTATTTCATTCTGCGTAAAATAACCTCACTCATCTCCGCCCCCAACCCGTCGTGACCATTGAAGCGGATACGATCATCCCCCTCGTCATAAGTGTAAGTGGCTGGCTTACCTACATCATGCAGCAGCACTGATAAGGCCAGTGTGATAGGCACTTCTTTATCGCCTAACATTTCTAACATAATGCAAGTATGTGTGTAAACATCACCCTCAGGATGCCATTGCGGCGGTTGCTCACAGCCGATTAGATCTAGCACTTCTGGTAAAAAATATTTGATCAATCCGCTATCGACTAGCAGCTCTAAACCACGTCTTCTATGAGGTGAAACGATGATTCTAGAGAACTCAGCCTGGATTCTCTCAATAGAAATCTTCCCTAACAAATCCGCGTTTTCACAGATAGCAATCCACGTTGTAGGCTCGATCTCAAAGCCTAAAGTCGTCGCAAATCTCACTGCTCGCATCAGCCGCAGAGCATCCTCTTGGAATCTCTCCTCAGGCCTTCCTATCGCCCGCAGAACTCCAGCTTTCAGATCAGCTTGGCCATTCACAAAGTCAATCACCTCACCAGTCACCGTATCTTGGAATAATCCATTCACCGTAAAATCTCTACGTTGCGCATCCTCCTCTGGACTAGAAAACTCCACACTTTCAGGTCTCCTCCCATCATGATAGCTCCCATCCGTCCTAAATGTAGCCACTTCAAATGACCCCCTTTTTTCCCGGCCTTTTATATTAACCTTCACTAGCATCACCCCAAAGTGCGACCCGATAGCATCTGCATTTGGAAAAATCCCTTGTACCTGCTCAGGAGTCGCACTCGTAGCAATATCAAAATCCTTAGCCACCTTCTCCAACAACGCATCCCGTACACACCCCCCAGCAAAATAAGCCACGTGCCCCGCATCACTCAGCTTCCTCGCAATCCCAATAGCAGCTATCCTCACCGCATTATGTTCCTTACCAACTTTCATCTTTTACATCTTAATACATCCCCCATAGAAGCGCAAGTTAGAAGGCGTCACTTAGGTCTTCATCCAGATGAACTAGCACCTAAAACGCCCCTTCAATAACCGTAATCTCGGGGTTCTCTCCTTCAGTAAGCTCCACTTCCACCACATCAAACCGCCAGAGAATATCCTCATCCTTCAGGAGTTTTAACCATGCTCTAGCGCCGCGCCTGATGAGTTGTTGTTTCTTAAAGTTCACGGCATCTAGTGGCCGGCTGGTGCTGCGTTTGCGGCGGGTTTTCACTTCTACAAAGCTCAGTGTGTTGCCATCTCTGGCGATGATATCCACCTCACCACCGTTGGGCCCGCGGAAATTAGTATAGAGGATCTTTCTTCCATTAGCATAAAGCCTCAGGCGCGCCATCTTTTCTCCTACCTCCCCTATCTTGATGTGCCCTATCTTCTCGCCCTGTTTATCTCTCAGGCGGTACGGTGAGTTGAGCAACGGGTGCAAACGATCTACGATGTATCTTAGTAGGGCCATGTTGATTGAGGGCTTCAAGATGGAACTTTGTCCCATACCCTTTGTGCCTCTCAAAACCATACTCGGGGAATTCTTCTGCATATTCCAGCATTTTCCTATCTCGAGTGACCTTTGCTATGATGCTCGCCGCCGCAATACTAAGACTTTTACCATCACCTTTGACAATGCCTTCTGATGCAAATGGGAAATTTGGCACTGGTAGACCATCGATTAGACAGTAGATGGAGTCTACATTTAGCTGAGCTGCTGCTCTAGCCATGGCGGCATGAGTTGCTTTAAGTATATTGATACAGTCTATCTCCTCTGGCTCAACGAAACTGTGCGCCCAAAGAATGCGGTTATCCGCGATGAGATCTTCATAAATTAACTCACGTTTTTTTTCACTGAGTTTTTTAGAATCATCCAAAAGATCATGCCGGTAACCTTTAGGTAAGATCACTGCCGCAGCAGAAACCGGACCAGCAAGTGGACCACGTCCCGCTTCATCGATCCCTACGATATGCGAAAAGCTAGCCGCCGCACCGCGCTTAATCGCTGCTTTTTCGAATGATAAATCAGGCATATCGTTAAAAGTAATGGATTAATTTCTGTCTAATACCATTTGAACAGTGATAGTGGTTTGATAGAAAAACAAAATAGTGAGAGGAGCAAGGCAGGAGGAAGGCGCATAGCGGGCTATGCAACTGACGACTAACGCCGCTAATCTTGCTATATTGTTTTGCTCTTTCGCCAATCAGCTTTGCTGCTCTTTTAAATAATTCCATCAAACTATCAATCCAGTATAACTGTGAGGATGGTACAACCACTGATGAAATGCAGCCCATTGTAATTTCATAGGTCCCGCTCTAAACTCTGGATGCTGGTTTAAAAAATCCATGAATTTAGCACTCGGAATAAACTCAGATGAAGATGTATTATTAGATTTCCAGAACTTGATTAGAGTCACACACATCGCCCATCCTAAAAAGAAGGGGATAACCCCAAGGACTGGTGGAAGTGTGAAATTAGCGCTAGAGCCAGCAAAAATACCAATGACCCCCAGGATCATAAATACAACACCAACCGGAATAGTCATCACCGCACAAACTTTATCAAATTTATTCATAGTTAAAGATTAATTTATAAAGCCTGTAATGACCATTACAAAAGTTAGCCTAAATTAGGCTCTAAACAAATAAACTTACCCCCAGTGGAGTTTCTGCCTGAGGGTGGAGAAGAAGGATCTACCTTCGAGTCGGATCATATTGAGTTTGTGATCTGCCTTTTCCACAATGACTTTCCCACCGTGATCCACTTCCACTGGACATCTTCCATCCACACTAAACAGGGTAGGAGCCTCGGAGTTATCTACTGATATAAGCTCTACAACAGAACTGTCAGTTAGAACTAATGAGCGGTTACTCAAGCTATGTGGACAAATAGGGGTGATTACTATATTTTGTGCCTTTGGAGACAGTAATGGACCACCTGCGGCGAGCGAATATGCCGTGGATCCTGTGGGCGTGGCGACGATCAGTCCATCGGCTCTGTAATGGTTGAGAAGGTCGCCATCGATAAAGGCATCCATCGCTACAATCCTCCCTGTCTGACCACGGGTAAGGGTGATCTCATTGACCGCGAAAAATTCTGACGTGCTGCCATCTGTTAAACGAACGGTAGCCTTGAGAAGCATCCGCGGAACAACGTGATGGGTCCCAGTTGCGAGTGCGCTAACGAGCAGCTCCATTTCAGTATCCTTACAGCTAGTCAGAAATCCTAAATGACCGAGATTCACTCCTGCTACGGCCACATCGGTCGGACCTAGTCGGTGGGCTGCATCGAGGATAGTACCGTCTCCTCCCAGCACGATAACAACATCACACTCCTTCGCTAGACCAGTAGCTGGGAGTTCTGGAATATTTTTATTAGAGAAATCTAGTGCGGCGATGGTCTCGTCCTCCACAGTAGTATGAAGCTTATGTGATTTTAAAATATCTAATAGCTTCAATAGTGCAGAAGACACTCCATCCTTATAAGGATTTGCGATGATGCCTACTTTCATATTATTTAGTCTAGGTCAGAGGTGAGAAGGGTGAGTGATTATTTATAGAGCGGGTTCACTTCTGGAGTCACGCTTAAATTCATCAGTTTAGTACCTCTGAGAATTTTAAATTCCGTAGGCTGTCCAGCCTGGAGGTAGTAGAAAGCGTTCACTACTGATGGGTAATCAGCAACTTTTTTACCGCCAATAGAAAGCACAACGTCATTTTTTTGAAGCCCCGCTTTTTTCGCAGGAGCACTAGGACGAACACCAATGATTACTGGCGCGTCATTGAGGTGATCCATACTAACCCCTATCCAGCAGGGTTTAAATACCCCAACACCCTCGGTGACAAAATGCTTCACATTAGTGAGGACTTCTACAGGAAGCGCAAACATAGTCTTATCACTACTGTCTTGCTGGAAAACAAATGCCACTAGCTCATCCTTAGTGTTCAGCACAGGAGTCCCCGCTTTCTGAAGACCCACCGGATGGTTAATCCTTACAAATGTTAGAGGTAAGACTTTACCATTATGCCGCTTCACATGGCTGACCACTCGGCTCACTTCATTTCTTCTGATAAGATTAGTGATAACGGCATCACCTGGCTCTAGTATGGTACTATCTCCTATCATGTTGACAACGCCTACGCCATCGCGCTCAGATTGTGGCAGCTCGAGTATTGTGATTCTACTGACAGGATCATGGATAACGAGCTTGAGATTCATCACCTCACCCTTGGCATTTTTAACGGTCGCTTTAGTGGGATCAGCGCCCACCAGAGCGATAGTGACAAGAGTTCCCTTGCTGTCTATTAATGTACCTTCAGCCTCGTAAGCTTTTCCACCCTTACTGGCTGAGGCGAAACTCAGAGTCTTGGACTGGCTAAAGGCAAGTACTGAACTGAGGAGTGTAAGAAAAATTATGGAAAACCAAGTTTTTAACATAGCGAATTTTTAAGGGGAATTACTTATTGATTCAAGAACAAAGCAGAAAAAGCGAGCAGTATGCCTAGATTATGAGACCTAAAAAATTCTTTCATCGGCAGAAAAAGCTGCCGCAGGAGCGGAAAAATCCACTGGGTTTATGAACGCCATACTCACTAACTTGGCTTCCACTGAATCCTCATCTTCTAGCGATACTGTAGAAATAATGTTTTCCTCCATGTTCACGCCTTCAGCAAAAGTAGCCCCCATCGCAGGCTCTTCGCTTTTTTCACTAGGAATAAAATTAAACACCAATGCTAGGGTAGCGTAGGCGGCACCTGCTCCAAGCACCCAACGCATAGCACCGAACTCGTAGAACCATGCTTTAGCACGCTCAATCAGCAGACCTCTTGCTGATGTCTTGAGCATTTCAGAACGCTGACGCTGCTGGAATTCAACGAGAAAATCATCAAAGTAGCCATCTTCTGGTTGCTCATATTTCTTGAGCCTGATGAGGTCTTGTAGTTCTTTATCTGTCATGATCTTTGTTAGTTGAAGTTTTCTTAGCTAGTTAGATTAGTAGTGTCTCTCACTGCCTTGAAACTCTGCTAAGTATCCTCTGAGTTGCTGGTGAGCGTAGAATAGCCTTGAACGCACCGTGCCTTCAGATACTCCTAATATTTTTCCTATCTCGGCATGTGCCATCCCCTGGATATCGAACATGGTAACTACCGCTCTATGATCTTCTGACAACATCATCATCGCTTTGTTCAATTTTTTCTGAAGTTCGTTGATATTTATCTGTCTTCTGGGGTTAGATCGGTGGCTGGCATCGACGAAGGCAGGGTCATTCTGGATGCCTGTATTAACATCATCGAGGCTGGACGCCACCCTGCGCTTACGTTTCTTGAGAAAATTCAAGGTCATATTGGTAGCAATAGAATAGATCCAAGTGTAGAACATGGAATTCCCACGGAACTTACTCACTGATCGGTAGGCCTTGGCAAAGACATCCTGGAGTAGATCGTGGGTGTCATCTTTATTTGATGTCATATGATAGACCAGTCCGTAGAGTTTCTGGCTATACTTCATAACTAGCTCATCAAACGCCTTCGTATCTCCATTTTGCGCTAGTCGCACTAAATGAAGATCAGGGTCCTCACGGGCACCTTGCTTGGTTTGTGCTCTTTCATCCATAGGGATTATTGATTTTACTACTGGTTCTACTAATGATCTCTCTAAATCAACAGCCTTCCCGGATTCAAGAGCATTGATCGAAATACTAGCCATATTTCTCTTGTGAACAGACAAAGATACCACAGATCTGTTCAATATTCATTTGCTTTTTCTAAAATTAGACTCTCCTCAAACAAAACACCCACAAGAGTAGACTCTGTGGGCTAAAAAAAATGTTAAGAGTATTGCTTCACCCGTTATTGAGTAAGTGACTTACTCATGATGACGCGGTCACCAGGTCTAATTCTCATTCCTGGAGCTAGACTAGAATAGTCGATGTCCGCAAGCACTCTACCCGCTTCAACTTCAATTGCATTGATAGTAAGTCTGCCGATGTGTCTATTGCCACGGATCACTAAGAGCTTAGACTCCCGTCTAATCATCGAGTCCGCATGCGGCTTAAGCACTACAAACCCCCACTCGTTATCCACTGCCGTGATGAGCGAAGAGACATTGTTGGCTCCAAGATTCTTACGGCGTCTGAGTTGAGCGTCTTTGAAATCACTAAGGACTGCATTATTTTGTTTCACTGCATCGGAGAAAACACTCACCTCTTCTTGAAGGCCTATATTTGTCTTATTAAGATCTTTTTTCGTGTTTTCAAGACCTGTCACGAATTCTTCCACTTTCTCTAGTGGGACTTTCTCACCTGCTAGCTCCTTCTCTATTTCAGCAATTGCTGCATTGTACTTGTCCTTCTCACCAACGAGCTCTTCTAGGTCACTATCAAAATCGGCACTGAGCTTGTTATTATCTCTGACGTCCCTCTCCCTAAGTGCCTTATCAGCATCGAGAGCGAAATTTTGCTCTTTAGCGTCCGTTCTGAGAACTATCTCATCTTGGAGCTCGCCTTCTTTGACAGAGACTTGCTTCATCTTAGCTCTGACTTCAAATAATTTAGCCTTAGTATCAGCAAGCTGTTTATCATGCTTCTCGATATTCATCATTGAGAATGCAGCAGCACCAACAATGGAAACTAATGCGAGGATGTATAGTATAAGTTTCATAATCTTTTAAAAGTTGTGTTCAATGTAGGTTGTTAGAAATTAATTAGTAGTTACTTTTTTAGCTGGGTCAGCAGGCTTTGTAGAAGCTATTGCTACGACCTTGTCACCTGCTCTGAGGAAGATATCAGCACCTAGCGACTCTCTAAGGATATCAGCGGCAGCTCGGTTTGGCTCTACAGTGGTTACTTTGAGTTTAGCAACTACTTCATCGCCTCTGACTACTGCGAGAGTAGATCCTGGCACCACCCCTTGAATATCACCACCGTTAAGTGTGACGAATCCCCATGATGAATAAACTGTCTTGATCGTAGTGCTAAGAAATGGCTGAGATTGACCAGTTGTTTCGAATTCTACACGCTCTTCATTTACAACAATCGATGCCTGAGTATCAGATTTGGACTGCTTGAGACTTCTCAATGTAGCATTCCCCTCTTCAATCTCGGCAGTTAATGACGCAATGTCAGAACGAAGTCCTTTGATCTTAGGAACAATTGCTCGCACACCGCCGACCTTATCAAATATAGCCTTAGATGCCGCCACTTCAGCTGTTAGTTGTGTCTTACTGCTCTTTTTCTGAGCGATTTCAGACTTGATCTCTTCTATCTTACTCTCGAGAGTAGATATCTCCTCTGAGAGCACTACATTAGCTGCTTTAAGTTCTTCCTTTTCGGCTTTGGTAGCCAGCCAGTCATCTGTGCGCTTTTTAAGGAAACCTATTTCTCTCTCTAAGTTCGCTTCCTCGGTCTGTCTATCGACAATTTGTTTCTTGTATTCCGTTTGGTTCTTGAATCCTATCCATGCTGAGATGGTGAGGACAAGCGCTGTTAGTATTCCAAATAATAAGGGCATAGTATGTAGTGTTGTGATTAATCGTTTTCAGTGTGTAAAGTAACACTAGCTAACAAATACCCGTCTCGACAACTCTAAAGTTCATTCATTTCGACCATTTCTTTACAAAGCCCAATTCCTGTCACACATTGCCCCTCATTCATGAAGACCATCAAACGCATCTTTTCCTACTACGGCCGCTACCCCAAACTAGCTAGTGCACAGCTACTTTGTGCCATTCTCATGACTGCTATGCTACCCATCTTTTCAATGGTATCTGGGCAGATTTATAAAAATGTAATTAGTGAGCACGAAAAAGTAGAAAAAACTACGGAAATCCTCAATACTATCGAAAAAACAGTAGTTGCCGACTCTAAATCTAAAGAGCTGATCATAGCAGAACTCTCTAAAGATCTGCCTAATCTCCAGTCTGAAGCATATAAAGAAGACACCTCATCAGACCTGCTCTTCTATACACTTATTGCCTTAGCTTCGTTTTTTGGAAGAGATTTTTTTAATTGCCTTCGTATCCTCATTAACAACGTCTTTGAGCAAAAAGCTATTTTTGACCTGCGTTCAGAACTATATTCTAAACTGCAACGTCTCCCACTAACATGGTTTGACACTCGCAAGACAGGAGACGTCATGACGCGAGTTGCGGAAGATGTCCCCGCCATGGAACGGCTATTGATCGATGGTGTAGAACAGGGCCTAGTCGCAGTTCTACAAATTTGCGGAATAGCAGCATTCCTCATCTGGCAAGACCCTATACTAGGCCTCACCGCGCTGGCACCTATCCCTTTACTAGCGATAGGTGCGGTCATCTATACTCGACACGCCAAAGACAGATATCGCGACATGAAAAAATTCACTGGCGACATGAACTCTTTGCTCAACGATAACATCTCGGGAATTAGCCAAATAAAATCCTACGCCGCCGAGCACGAAGAAAAAAAGCGCTTCAATAGCCTCTCTAATAAAGTGCGCGAAGCCACACTAAAAGTCATGAAATACTGGGCCTTCTACTCCCCTTCCATGAGCTTTCTAACCTCCATCGGTTATGTGTTGGTCCTCGGTGTGGGCGGTTACCGCATCATCAGTGACCCCGCAGTAGGAACAGAAATCTACCTCGTATTCTTCACCATTATCTGGGCGCTCTATGAACCTATCGGCAGGCTCCACGGGCTAAACCAGATGGCGTTGTCATCGAAAGCCGCTGCCGAGCGCGTGTTTGAAATTTTAGACACACCTAATGAGATCCACGCAGACAATGGAGAAGAACTAGCCAGGCCTATTAGAGGTGAAGTCAAATTCTCGAATATGTCATTTACTTATGACAAAAATAAAGCAGGTAAAGAGATAACACCCACCACACTAAAGAACATTAGCTTTACGGCTAAATCCGGAGAAACCATCGCCCTCGTAGGCACCACAGGAGCAGGTAAATCCACACTCGTTAATCTACTCACCAGATTCTATGAATACGATGAAGGCTCTATCACTATCGATGGTAAAGAACTAAATACCATCAACAAAACATCCCTCCGAAATAGTATCGCCTACGTGACTCAAGATGCATTCCTCTTCAATGGCACTGTCCGCGAAAACATGATCCTCGGCAAGCGAGACGCCACCGATGCAGAACTCTGGGTCGCCCTCGAAGCCGCCAACGCCGCACCTTACGTCAGAGCACTTAACAACCAGCTCGATACCAATGTAGGCGAACGCGGAGTGAAGCTATCTGGAGGCGAGAAACAACGTCTCTCCATTGCCCGCGCCCTGCTAAAAAATCAGCCAATACTCATCCTCGATGAAGCCACCGCCAGCGTGGACTCCAAGACAGAAAAACTTATCCAAGACGCGCTCGACAACCTCATGTCCACCCGCACCGCCTTCGTCATCGCCCACCGTCTCTCCACCATTCAGAATGCAGACTGCATCTACGTCTTAGAGCACGGAGAGGTTATCGAAAAGGGCACCCACGAAGAACTTCTCTCCCTGAATGGAAAATACGCCTCGCTCTCTAGGCAATCATTTCTTGAGCAGCATTAAGCGTAACCAACAACCCCGGCTATCACCAAAGGTGATACGTATGATAGCCCAAGGTTCATCGAACTTTGGGTTTGTATTAGAAATGCATTACAACACCAAAGGTGTTGCGAAATGATAAACTATCTATGCGCCACCAAACTACAACTTCCGCCTAGTCTGCACCGCAGTTGCGAGTTCAAATAGCAGATCTTCCGTTGCATCCCAGCCGATACATTGATCAGTCACGGACTGCCCGTAAGTCATTTTTTCTAGGTCGCTATTCAGCTTTTGGGCACCTTCCACCAGATGAGACTCTATCATCACTGCGGCTACCGCCTTAGATCCTGAAGCAATCTGCCCGCAAAGGTCAGATACCACCGCTGGCTGGTTGCGGTAATCCTTTTTAGAATTCCCGTGTGAACAATCAACCATCATTTGCTCCGGTAGCCCCTTCTCCTTGAGACGCTCGGCAACGGCATTGACTGAATCCACATCAAAGTTCGGTCCTTGTGATGATCCTCGTAAAATAATATGGCAAGCATCGTTCCCAGTCGTCGTGACAATGGCAGACACACCTTCCTTTGAAACCGAAAGAAAATGATGAGACCCCTGCGCCGCCTGAATGGCGTCCAGCGCGATCTGAATACTCCCACCAGTTCCGTTTTTAAACCCTACCGGCATCGATAATCCAGACGCTAGCTCACGGTGGATCTGTGACTCCGTAGTGCGCGCCCCGATGGCACCATAGCTAATCAAATCCGCCACATACTGTGGCGAAATAGTATCCAGAAATTCCGTAGCCGATGGCATCCCAATTTCGTTTAGCTCCAGAAGCAACTCACGCGCGATCCTAAGCCCGCGATTGATATCAAATGAACCATCAAGATGTGGATCATTGATCAGACCCTTCCAGCCCACCGTAGTGCGCGGCTTCTCGAAGTAAACTCTCATCACTATCTGTAAGTCACCCTTATACTTATCTGCCAGCGGCTTCAGCTTGTGCGCGTATTCAATCGCCGCCTTGGTATCATGAATAGAACAAGGCCCCACTACAACCAGCAAGCGGTCATCCGCACCCTTCATGATATTCTCACACCCCTGACGTGCAGCCGACACTACCTCGCTAGCCTTCTCAGAAATAGGCAGGTAATAGGAAAGAACAGCAGGTGAAATCAATGGATCTAGTTTGCCTATTCTTACATCGTCAGTTCGAGAAATACTCATGCACCTAAATCTCCATGGCTGGCTGATACATGCAAGCTATAAATAAAAACTATCGAGAACCGCGTTTTCGGGCTTCTTTCTCCAGGTAAGCTTTCGCCTTCTCATCATCGACAAAATACCAAGTTGGGAAACCAGCCTGATCCCTTACCGTGAGGTCTCCACCGCTCTGAATGAGTAACTCAGCCATTTTTACTGACTCACAGCCTAGAAACGGGCCACACATATCCACATCAACCACATCGAGTGATGCGCCGTGCTTCAAGAATAGCTTCACCATTTCTAGGTTGTCATTCTGGATCGCTTTATAGATCGCTGTCGCACCTGTAGAAGTGTTGTTAGGCTTTGCATTATTTTCTAACAACCACTTCACTGTTTCCATATCATCATCCTCTGCGAAGCTAGACAGAGGCCAATAACCAGATGGATCGACATAATCAATATCTGCCCTAAACTCACCTACCAACATCTTCAACATTGGCAGACTCTGACAATATTCCATCACATCCTCACGCGTCTTCTCATAATGAACATCGAGTATACTTTGTCTTACTTGCTTTTGAAACTCATCTGATAACATTTCCTCTCTTATGTCCTTCGGTAGGTCTTTATATAAACCCTGCTGATCTTGACCAAAATTCTCGTTCAACGCTTTATATTCTGCATCTAGTTCTTCGCGCTTAGCGGCGGTCTCCTCTCGCCTGTATTCGTAATTCATCTTCGCGCCTTGGCTAAGCAACCAGCGAGCCAACTCTACTCGATCGTATGCCACAGCATTCATCAACGCAGATTTTCCGTAGTGATCCATCGCATCTAAATCTGCCCTATTTTCAACCAGTTGCTTTACCTTCTCTAACTCCCCTACTTCAGCAGCCTCATGCATCTCGGTGGTTTTAAATTCACTCAATGCCGTGATCTTTTCATCTAGTGCATTCATATTTAAATAAATCATCACCGCCGTCACTAAAAGTAAACTAACAATAATGATCACCAATGGTTTCTTCATAACTAAAACAACGCTAAATCTCGTTAGTAGTCCAGCTCATTGACATCTCATCC
>TARA_B110000879_G_scaffold67373_1_pt1 | contig 21795 bp, 16 predicted proteins | sample TARA_B110000879 | Tara Oceans TARA_B110000879 (sample SAMEA4398094) | marine metagenome | biome: Polar Biome; feature: [SRF] surface water layer (ENVO:00010504); material: water (ENVO:00002006), including particulate matter (ENVO:01000060) such as... | depth 5 m
TAAATAAATCAGATTATAGTAAATTTATATAAAGCACAATTCCTAAACCTCAACTATATTCATTCTACGTCAAATACTTACATAATAATTGTAATAGTATAAGTATATATAATTAATAAGGATTAACCATTTTACTAATTTATAAACCCTCACTGGTGTTAGGTTTAGAAGAGGTGTTTTACCTTAAAAATCATTTACCCATTTTACTAAAGTTATTTAGTTTAAAAGCCCTCTGAACACTTATATTTATATTATTATAGCTGTATATTTTTGTTTAATTTTATATGAATGTTTTTTGTATGATTTTATTCATAAAGTAACAAATGAATTATTCTATTTGCTGTAATGTTAGTGTTTCTATCATGCAACAAAGACGATAATCAAATAGGTGAAACTACACAGCCAATACAAAATCAGGGGTATAAAATGCTACTTATAGGGAATAGTTTCTTTAAACCCTATGCTGAAAAACTTGATGACTTGTCCATTATCGCTGGATTTGAAAATCACAGTAGTACTCGAATTATTCGTGGAGGGGACAATGGAAGACCTATCAATTTTTGGAATGATTCAAATAGTAATGAACACTTACAAATCAAAGCAGCTCTTAATGCAGGAAATATTGATATTTTCGGAATGACAGCTGGCAATGAAGCTGAAGATCGAACTGAAGGACATCGTGCATGGATAAACTATGCACTACAAAACAATCCAAACATTATCATCTTTATAGCGATACCACAAGTTGATTTCCCTGCAGATTGGGAGCAACGTGCGCAAGAATACGGGTTTGACACGATACAAGAATTGTACGATTATTTTGTTAATGATATTGTGAACAATGAAATGGTAGATGTTTTACGTATTGAATTTCCTTCCACAAAAATTTTCACGATACCAACAGGTTGGACATCGATTAATTTGGATCAAATGAATATGGATAATGAACTGCTGGATGACATTACAAGATTTGGTCCACAAGCAACTTCATTGTTTGTTGATAATAAAGGGCATCAAGGAGACATCATTAGAGAAGCAGGCTCATTATTATGGCTAAACAGTATCTACGGTGTCGATTTAAGTACCTTTTCTTATGACACAGGTTTCAATAACAACTTACACGATGTTGCAAAGCAAATAATGGGTAGTCATGATCCAAATTACAAGTTGTAAAGACAAATAGTCTTTGAAAATAAATTATCAGATATAAAAGGTACTTAAATCTTCTACAAAATAGTGTGATTTAACTCCTGTATCAAATACAAACGAAAAAAAACCACTTAAATTAAGTGGTTTTTTTTTGATGTGTTGCGTGTTGTTAATTCGCAGAAATTAAATCTCCTTTTCCTTTAGAGGACAAGAACGATTCAGAAGTTAAATAGGTGTCTATTTCTTTGGCAGCTTCTCTTCCTTCAGAAATTGCCCAAACAATTAAAGACTGTCCTCTTCTCATGTCTCCCGCAGTAAATACATGCGGTACATTGGTTTGGTATTTTTTTGATTTGTAGTTGTTTCTTCCATCGAGTTCTAAGCCTAGCTGGTCACTCAACGAAGTTTCGGGTCCCATAAACCCTAAAGCCAATAAGACTAGGTTACACGGCCATATTTTTTCAGAATCTGGCTTTTCATTTAAAATAGGTCGCTCACCAGGTTTAAAAGTCCAAGACACTTCAACAGTTTTAATGGCGATCAATTCGTTTTTAGCATTTTTAATAAATTCTTTGGTGCTAATCAACCAATTACGATCACAACCCTCTTCATGTGAAGAGCTTGTTTTCATTTGCAAAGGCCAAAAAGGCCAAGGAGTTTTCTCGCTTCTCAATTCGGGTGGCTTTTCCATAATCTCGAAGTTGGTCACCGATTTTGCGCCTTGTCTGTTGGAAGTTCCCACACAGTCAGACCCCGTATCTCCACCACCAATCACAATCACGTTTTTATCCGTTGCCGATAAAATGTCGCCTTCAATTTCTTTATTGAATAATTGTTTTGTTTGTTGTTTTAAGAAATCCATAGCTTGTACCACGCCTTTTGCATCTGCTCCGTCAATCGGTAAGGCTCTTTTTTTTGTTGCGCCACCACAAAGGACAATCGCGTCAAAATAGTCAAGATTTTTTAGATCATAATTGCCACCAACATTCACATTGGTTTTAAAAATAATGCCTTCTTTTTCTAAAATTTGTACCCTTCTGTCTATGATTTCTTTCTCTAATTTAAAATTTGGAATTCCATATCTTAATAAACCACCTATTTCGTCATCTCTTTCAAAAACAGTCACACTATGACCTGCTCTGTTTAATTGTTGCGCAGCAGCCAATCCTGCAGGTCCAGAGCCAATAACAGCAACCGTCTTTCCCGTTCTGTATTTTGGGAGAATGGGTTGAATCCATCCATTTGCAAAGGCTTTCTCTACAATACTTTTTTCAATGTCTTCAATAGCTACAGGACTGTCTATAATTCCTAATACGCAGGCTTGCTCACAAGGCGCAGGGCACAATCTTCCTGTAAACTCGGGAAAGTTGTTGGTGGCATGTAACAGCTTAGAAGCCTTTTGCCATTCGCCTTTGTGCACCATATCGTTAAAATCAGGAATCAAATTTCCTAATGGACACCCACTGTGGCAAAACGGAATTCCGCAATCCATACAACGAGATCCTTGCTTTTTAAGATCTTTTTCCGGCAATGGAACGGTGAATTCCTTGTAGTTTTCAACGCGTGATGTTACAGCTAAATTCGTTTCGTTCTGTCTTTTGAATTCTTTAAATCCTCCTATTTTTCCCATGTCTCCTAATTAAGCTGTTAATTTTTCAGTGCGTGTCTCTCTTGCAATTCTCTCCAATGCCTTCTTATAATCTTTTGGAAATACTTTAATGAAGTTCAACCTCTCGGTTTCCCAGTTTTGAAGAAATTTCGCTGCTAAAGTACTTTCTGTGTATTCATAATGCTGGGTGATGTCCCTTTTCAGTTCCTCGAAGTCTGCAGCAACTAAGGTGTCTAAGTCAATCATTTCTAAGTTACAGAGATAGTCGGAAAACTCACTGTTTTTGTTATACACATACGCAATTCCACCACTCATTCCAGCGGCAAAATTTCGTCCTGTTTTTCCTAAAACAACCACTTTTCCTCCGGTCATGTATTCGCAACCATGATCTCCAACACCTTCTACAACCGTTGTAATTCCCGAATTTCTTACTGCAAAACGTTCTCCAGCAATTCCGTTGATATAGGCTTCTCCTTTAATAGCGCCATAGAAACAAACGTTTCCAACAATTACATTGTCTTCAGCGATAAAGGTTGCTTCTTTAGGTTTCTTTACAATTATTTTGGCACCGGACAATCCTTTTCCTAAATAGTCATTGGCTTCGCCATTCAGTTTTAAGGTAATTCCTTTGGTTGAAAAAGCACCAAAACTTTGTCCAGCAGATCCATTAAAGTTTAAGGTTAGCGTATCTTCAGGTAAGCCCTCTTCGCCATAAATTTTAGAAATTTCATTACTCATGATGGCTCCTAAGGTTCGGTTTGTATTTTGAATCGGGTACGACAGGTTCATGACCTTTTGATTGATGATTGCTGATTTTGCATCGTTCAGAATTTGCATGTCCAATACATTTTCTAAATTGTGATTTTGTTTTTCTGAGTTCGATAAGGTTGTCGTTGCTTCACTTTCCGGCTGGTGTAAAATGGACGCAATTTCAATTCCTTTTGCTTTGTAATGCTGTACCGCATTTTTTGCATTTATTTTGTGGGTTTGTCCAACCATTTCTTTCAAGGTCCTAAAACCGAGGCTAGCCATGATTTGTCTTAATTCTTCTGCAACAAAGTACATGAAGTTGATGACGTGCTCTGGAGTTCCCTTAAAGTTCTTACGAAGTTCAGGGTCTTGCGTTGCAATTCCAACTGGACAGGTGTTTAAATGGCATGCACGCATCATAATACAACCCGATGCAACAAGTGGTGCGGTTGCAAAGCCAAACTCTTCAGCACCTAGCAAGGCTGCGATAGCAACATCTCTTCCTGTTTTTAATTGACCATCACATTCCAAAGAGACTCTTCCTCTAAGGTTGTTCATTACTAATGTTTGCTGTGCTTCTGCCAAGCCTAATTCCCAAGGCAAACCTGCGTGTTTTAGCGAGGTGAGGGGTGAAGCTCCAGTTCCTCCATCAAAACCAGAAATAAGAATAACATCTGCTTTTGCTTTTGCCACACCCGCAGCAATGGTTCCAACACCTACTTTGGAAACTAATTTTACATTGATTCGTGCCTCACGATTGGCATTTTTTAAATCGAAAATAAGTTGTGCCAAATCTTCAATGGAATAGATATCGTGATGAGGTGGGGGTGAAATTAATCCCACATAAGGCGTCGAATTTCGAACTTCGGCAATCCAAGGCAATACCTTTTCTCCCGGTAATTGTCCACCTTCACCAGGCTTTGCACCTTGTGCCATTTTAATTTGAATCTCCTTGGCATTCGTTAAGTAGTTGCTGGTAACTCCAAATCTTCCGGAGGCAACTTGTTTGATAGCACTGTTTTTCCAGTCTCCGTTTTTCTCTTTTGAGAAGCGATTTTTATGCTCGCCACCTTCACCAGAATTGCTTTTTCCACCAATTCGGTTCATCGCAATGGCTAAGTTTTCATGAGCTTCTTGACTGATTGATCCATACGACATAGCCCCTGTTTTAAATCGTTTTACGATTTCTGTCCAAGGCTCTACTTCTTCAATAGAGATTGGGTCGAGGTTGTTGAATTCAAACAAGCCTCTTAAAGTCATTAAGTTTTTATTCTGATTGTTGATTTCATCTGCGTAGATTTTATAGCTATCTACATTTTTTAGACGTACCGCTTCTTGTAATTTAGATACGGTTGTTGGGTTGAACATGTGCTTTTCGCCATTTCTTCTCCATCTGTATTCACCCCCAATTTCTAAGGGAAGTGCATCGTCAAATCCTTCTAATTTAAATGCTTTCTGAAATCTTTTTTGAATGTCTTTGTCTAAAACAACCAATCCAATCCCGCCAATTCTAGTTGGTGTGTTCGGGAAGTATTTTTCAACAAATGCCTTTTTTAATCCTAAGGCTTCAAAAATTTGAGAAGCACGGTAGGAGTGTAGGGTGGAAATTCCGATTTTATTCATAATCTTCAGAATTCCTTTCCCAATTGCCTTGTTGTAGTTTTTTACAGCTACTTCGGCATCTATTTCTTTTATGACCTTTGTCTTTACTTGGTCACGAATAATTTCGTTCACTAAGTAGGGGTTAATGGCACTTGCACCATATCCAAACAAGGTTGCAAAATGATGCGGTTCTCTTGGTTCTGCAGACTCAATTACTATTCCGAACTTAGACCTTTTTTGTTTTTTGTTTAAGGAGTGATTCACATAGGAACACGCCATTAATGCAGGTATCGGCGCGTTATCTTCGTCTACACCTCTGTCGGAAAGAATAATGATGTTGGCACCTTCAAAAATCGCCATTTCACAGGCAACTAAAATATCATCCAATGCTTTTTCCAATCCATTGACCCCTTTTGAAATAGGGTACAACATTGGGATTACGACCGATTTAAAGTCGGGATGCGCTAAGTTTTTAAGTTTGTCCAAATCGTCATTCGAAATGACTGGATTCTGAATGCGTAATTTTTTTGCTTGCTCTGGAATGACATCAAAAATATTGCGATCACCACCAATTGCCAAGCTAATGTCTGTAATGATTTCTTCTCGAATTCCGTCTAAGGGGGGGTTGGTAACTTGTGCGAAAAGTTGTTTGAAATAGTTGTAGAGCAGTTGAGGTTTGTCTGAAAGTACGGCAAGTGGCGTATCGATTCCCATAGAGCCTAGTGCTTCTTTGGATTGGGTTGCCATCGGATTGATCACTGTAGAAATGTCTTCTAAGGTGTATCCAAAAACACGTAAACGGGTTTCGTATTTTGTCGCCTCAATAGGACACATGTTGTTTGTGTAAGGTACTTCAGAAAGTGGTAATGTGTGTTTTTCGACCCATTCTTTATAGGGTTTTTGAGAAACAATTTCATTTTTTATTTCTTCATCTTCAATAATTCTACCGGCATTCATGTCTACCAAAAACATTTTTCCAGGCTCTAAACGTCCATGGCTTTTTACGTTTTCGGGTTTGATGTCTACTACACCAATTTCTGAGGACATGATGACAAAACCATCTTTGGTTACGGTGTATCTTGAAGGTCTTAGTCCATTTCTGTCTAATAAGGCTCCAATGTAATTTCCATCGGTAAAAGGAACGGAAGCAGGTCCATCCCAAGGTTCCATAATGCAAGAGTTGTACTCGTAGAATGCTTTTTTGTCTTCTGACATTGTTTGGTGTTTTTCCCATGCTTCTGGGACCAACATCATCATTACTTCTGGCAAAGATCTTCCGGTCATTAAAAGCAATTCGACCACTAAATCCATGGATGCAGAATCGGATTGTCCTTCACTAACAATTGGAAATATTTTTTTGATGTCTTCTCCAAACAAATCACTCTTCATGATTTCTTCACGAGCTTTCATTCGATTCACGTTGCCTCGTAGCGTATTAATTTCCCCGTTGTGGCACATGTATCGAAATGGTTGTGCTAAGCTCCAAGCTGGAAATGTATTGGTAGAGAAGCGTTGGTGAACCAAGGCCAATCTTGTTACTACGTCTTCTTCTTTTAAATCTTTATAGTATCGCCCAATATCTTCAGGAATTAAAAGTCCTTTGTAAATGAGGGTTGTGGTTGAGAAACTCGGTAAATAAAAATAATCACTTTGGGATAATTTAGATTTTGATATAATATGCTCTGCAATTTTTCTTGCAGCAAATAATTTAGCATTGAAAGCTAAGTCTGATAATTCTTGACCGTTTTTGTCTACAAAAAGTTGTTTTATTTTTGGTTCTGATTTTGCAGCAATTTCGCCAATACTTGAAGTGTCTACAGGAACATCTCTCCAACCAATAATACGCAAACCTTGTTTTTTTATCTCGTCTTCAAAAGCGGCAATACAAAAGTTACTTTGATTTGCACTTCTTGGTAAAAAAACCATTCCAACTGCATATTGTTTTGGTGCTGGAAGGTTGAAGTTGCAAACACGTTTAAAGAAATCATGTGGAATATCTATTAAAATTCCTGCTCCATCACCCGTTCTTCCATCGGAACTAACCGCACCTCTATGTTCTAGTTTTACAAGGATCTCTAGGGCGTTATGAATGATTTTATTCGATTTCTTTCCTTGAAGATTACAGATAAAACCTGCGCCACAATTGGCGGTTTCGAATTCTGGTAAGTAGAGGCCTTGTTGTTTCATTTTGTTGAATTATTTTCGTAAAATTAGCTTTTTTATTAAAAATAATTCAATGATTTAGCTATTTTGATTTTATTTTTGTCATGAAAATAAAAAAATGATAATAAAAATGTAATAATCACAAATAGGGCTTTCTATATTGTGATATTCATAAAAAAACCTACAGAATATCATTCTGTAGGTTTGTAATGTCTATTTTAAGAAATGTTTTAGTGTTCGTTCAGTCTAAAGTCTGGATATGCGTCCATTCCGTGTTCATGAGCATCTAATCCTTCTAATTCTTCTTTCTCACTCACTCGAATCCCTATTGTTTTCTTTAAGGTGAAAATAATGATAAAGGAAGTGATGACACAAAAGATAGCATATACTGAAACTCCTAATAATTGACTTAAAAATTGTGATCCACTAGCTAGGTTTCCGAAAATACCGACAGCTAAGGTTCCCCAAATTCCACATACTAAGTGGACTGCAATGGCTCCAACAGGGTCATCTAATTTTAGTTTGTCAATTAAACTAACGGCAAACACAATGAATGCACCAGCAATTCCACCAATTAAAATGGCATCTGTTGGTGACATCTGGTCTGCCCCTGCTGTTATACCAACCAATCCTCCAAGAATCCCGTTTAAGAACATGGTTAAATCTAAGTTTTTGTACATAATTGTAGAAACTAATGAGGCAATAACACCTCCTGCTGCTGCTGCTAAACAAGTTGTAACCAAGGTTAATGAAGTTGCTCCTGGGTCTGCTGATAATACAGAACCTCCATTAAATCCGAACCATCCTAACCAAAGAATTAAAACTCCGGCAGTTGCCAATGGAATGTTGTGTCCTGGTATGGCTTGTATTTTTCCATTTTTAAATTTCCCAATTCGAGAACCTAGCAAGCATACGGCAACTAAGGCAGCCCATCCTCCAACAGAGTGCACTAAAGTAGACCCTGCAAAATCATAAAAGGGAGTGTCTAATTGGTCTAAAAAACCACCTCCCCATTTCCATGATCCAGCTATTGGGTATACAAATCCTACATATAGAATTGTAAAAATCATGAAAGGTAAAATTTTCATTCTTTCTGCGACAGCTCCAGAAACAATAGTTGCTGCAGTTGCTGCAAACATTCCTTGAAATAAGAAATCTGTCCAAAAGGTATATCCTTCATTGTAGGCTAAATCTAAAACGCCGTCCTTTAAGGGTGCCGAAATTCCGAATATAAAATCACCTAAATAGCCAGAAGCGTTTGCTCCCCAGGTTGGGTACATTAAGTTGAAGCCAACTAATGCGTATAGTAATAGTCCAACTGTAATGATAAAAATATTTTTGAATAAAATATTGATGGTGTTTTTTTGTCTTGTCAATCCGATCTCTAAAAAAGCAAATCCTAAATGCATAAAGAAAACGAGCGCTGTACAGAGCATCATCCATACATTATTAATCGTAAGTAATTCCATAATTAAATTTTGTAAAAGTTTAGTTTAATGTTTCTCCGCCTTTTTCGCCTGTTCTAATTCTGTAGGCGTCTTTGATATCGCTTACAAAAATTTTCCCATCTCCAACATTTCCTGTCCCTGCAGCATCTATGATGGTTTTTATGGTGATGGCTTCAAAGTCATCATTGACTACTATTGAGATGTACCTTCTTTGGATGTCACTTGTGCTATAACTAACTCCTCTGTAGACATGTCCTTCTTGTTCGTTACCTAAACCAGTAACATCCCAATAAGAAAAGAAGTTGACACCCACTTCATGCAATGCATCTCGCACGGCGCTGAATTTCGATTTTCTGATAATCGCTTCGATTTTTTTCATGATACTTTAAATTAAATTGTTTTAGAATAAGGTGATTATAGTCTGTAAATTAAGTCTTCTATTTTTAGAGGGAATAATTTCTATATGATAAAAATTTAAATATTTATGAAATTATATTTTCTCTCACAATCTTAAAATTTTGACAAAAATAGCCATTATCTTAAAATAATTTAACAAAAACTAACTTTTGAATTTTTTTTTACGATGAAAATAAAAAAAAGATGTTAAAAATTAAACAACCATAATCTATCGGATTAATATTGTTAAATTCATAAAAAATAGAATAAACCTGTAAAATTTAAATTTTACAGGTTTATTTAAAATAGCTATTTTTCTTTACTATAAATTTCTTTTACTTATCTCCTTCGAGTTCTCTTTCTCTTTTTCCTGGATATGCAATAGAACCATGCTCAGAAATATCTAAGCCTTCAATTTCTACATCTTTACTTACACGCAATCCTATTGTTGCCTTTAGTATTCCTAAAACAATAAAAGATAAAAGAACGGCCCATGCTGCATATGCTACAACTCCGATTGCTTGTGCACCTAATTGAGAAGCACCGCCACCATTGAATAAACCAATAGCAGTATCTCCATCTACACCCCAGAGACCAATTACTAAAGTACCCCAAGCACCAGCAACACCGTGAACAGAAGCGGCTCCAATAGCATCATCGATTTTTAATTTTTTTTCTATAAATTCAATAGAGAATACAACAATAATACCTCCAATTAAACCTGCGAGTACAGCTCCTCCGGCGGTCATGTTTCCACATCCAGCAGTTATACTAACCAATCCAGCCAAAGCACCATTTAAAGTTTGTGCTAAGTTTGGTTTTCCGTACCAAATCCAAGTTGTAATTAGTGCACCAAGTCCACCTGCGGCAGCTGCTAAATTTGTAATCAATACAACATTAGATGCGCCAATTGCATCAGCACCGCCCCATGCTAATTGAGACCCACCATTAAATCCAAACCAACCTAACCAAAGGATAAATACTCCTAAAGTTGCTAATATTTGGTTGTGACCAGGTATAGGTATAACTTTTCCGTTTACATATTTTCCAATTCTTGGACCTACCATAAAAGCAGCAACTAATGCAGCCCATCCTCCTACAGAGTGAACAATTGAAGAACCGGCAAAGTCAATAAATTCAGCAGGCATGATAGTAAGATCATTTAACCATCCACCATTCCATTCCCATCCACCAGCTATTGGATAGATCATTGCTGTCATTACGATTGAGAAAATAATATATGTAGAATACTTTGTTCTTCCTGCAATAGCTCCAGATACTATTGTAGCAGTTGTTGCTGCGAACATTGTCTGGAAGAATAAATCGGCTCCTTCTCCTTGGAATAAACCGCTCCAGAAAAACCATCCGTTTGAAGTGTCTCCGTACATTAAAGAATATCCTACTAGCCAATATGAAAGGGATCCTACACAAATGTCTAGGATATTTTTCATTGCAATATTTACTGCATTTTTAGATCGAGTCATTCCAGCTTCTACCAAAGTAAAACCGGCTTGCATAAAGAAAACTAAGATTCCCGCAATTAGCATCCATAGCATTCCCATGTCTCCATTTATTTGCGCAACTTGTGCTGCTAATTCTGCAGTTGTTGCGGCTGTTTCTTGAATTATTGTTATAAATAAACTCATATTTATGTAGTTTTAAAATTCTTTTTAGATAACCTACGAAGTCTGAACTTCGTAGGTCTTTTTTCTTTTTTATTTTTTCTTTTTCAGAGAATTTATTAGAAAGAGTATACAGCAGCTACTGTTAATCCAGTAATGTCTTTTTCTCCAAAGAAAGTAACATCGTCTGAAGTGTCGTATCTTACTTCTGTTACTAATTTTAAACTGTCTGTTAGGTTTGTGTTTCCTGTTAAGGTAAAAGCGGTTTGACTTGCGTCTCCAGCTCCAGAGGTTGTTGTGTAGAATTCTGGTCTTAATCCTAAAGAGAACGTTTCTGAAAGTGTTTGTTGTAAATACAATGCAATTCCTTGATATCCAGAATCGGCATCACTTGAATTTGCATATGCAGCATTTATCCCTAAGAAAAACGAATCTGTTACGTCAAATCCTCCGGTATAATCTAAGTACAATACGTCTGTAAAACCAAACCCATCAGCACCATAGGCAAGGTTGAAAAATTGCCCTTTGTATCCTGTTTGAAATCCTAATTGATAATCATTTGTGTCATTTGCTCCTGCAACAACTCCATGAGGATTTGTTAGTGCCACCATAAAAGATAGGTCTTCTGAAGCTGCATAATCTAATTTAAAACCAGTATGAGAAAATGGTCCTGCGTTGAATAGATAAGAAACAGAATAATTAAAGTTTCCTGATGGAGAGATCACTTCATATCCAAAGAAGGTGTTAAATTGTCCTAAGGTAAATTTTAATTTATCAGTTGCTTGGTAATACGCATACAATTGATTGATGGCTCCTGTATATGCATTGGCAGCATTTGCTCTTGGACCAAAAGCAAGGTCTGCAACAACACCCCCTTTTCCTTTTTCATAGGTGAAAACAGTATTCGCCATTCCCAAACCAAATCCGTTGGCATCAACATCAGATAAAACTCCAACGCTTCCTATATCGCTGCTTGATAGATTACTTGAAAAATAAGTATCAACACTACCACTTAGTGTAAAAGTTCCTTTTTCTTCTTTTTCTTGCGCAATTGTTAAAAAGCTAGTTGCTACAAATAATGTAAAAATAATTTTCTTCATAATTTAGTTTTTTATTTAATTATGGGTCAAATGTAGAAATTAAAAATTCAAAAACAAGATTCATATTTTTATAAATGGTGTTTTTTAGGATGACACCCTCAAAAAAAAGGGGGTTAAAATGATTTTAATGTAATTATATTAAAATTAAGGTTTAAAAATAATGGGGCTGTTAAAAAAATAATTGATTTAATTATGATACTGATAAAAATGAATTTAGCGGAAAAAAAATATTTTTATTGTACTTTTGGGGTATGAAATACCCTTTTTCTTATTTAGTGAAAATTCAGTTTTTAGGTTTTCGATTTCATGGATGGCAAAAGCAACCTGGGATAAAAACAGTTCACGATATTGTGGATAAGAGTTTGCATTTTGTTTTTAAAAGAGAAGATTATAAGACCATTGGTGTTGGGCGAACAGATGCGAAAGTGTCTGCAAACACTTATTATATCAATCTTTTTGCACGATTTGAATTGAACCAAGAAACGTTTTTAAAAGAATTTAATAAAAATGCACCAGCAGATTTAAAAGCGCTTTCCTTTAAAGTGTTGCCAGGTGATTTTGATTTGATTAATTCAGAAAAGATAAAAGAGTATCATTATTATTTTTCTTTTGGCGAAAAAAATCATCCTTTTGCAGCACCATTTATGACAGGTTTGCAAGAAGAATTACGCATTGATTTGATGAAGTTGGGCGCAAAATTGTTTGAAGGAGAGCATTATTTTCATAAATATTGTACAAAACCATCCGCTCATAATCTTTTTAAAAGAACTATTGATTCTTGTGAAATTGTAGAAAATAATGTTTTAACAGCGAACTTTTTTCCAGAAACAAGTTATGTCTTGAAAGTGAGGGGTAAGGGGTTTTTGCGCTATCAAATCCGATTAATGATGGCGACTCTATTTGAGGTAGGAAAAGAAAATATATCGATACAATTTATTGAGGCTTCATTAAAAGAAGATAACGATCAGAAATCTTTGCGAAACGTTGCGCCGGGTTCGGGTTTGCAATTGTATGACATTGATTTTGATATTTAGCAAATAAACAAACAAGCAATCTAGGTCATCGTATGTTTTCGATCCTGCACAAAAAAAATCCACCTTTATAAAGATGGATTTTTAAATACATTATATATAATGATTGAATTATCCTTTGATCACGCCTCTTGAAATTACGATTTTCTGAATTTCTGAAGTTCCTTCATAAATCTGAGTAATTTTTGCATCTCGCATTAAGCGCTCTACATGATAGTCTTTTACAAAACCATTTCCTCCATGAATTTGAACCGCTTCTACAGTGTGTTCCATAGCTACTTTAGACGCATATAGTTTTGCCATTGCAGAAGACATGTCATAATTATTGCCTTGGTCTTTGTCCCAGGCAGCTTTCATCACCATCATTCTTGCGGCAGAAATATCGGTGTACATATCGGCCAATTTAAACGCTATTGCTTGGTGATTGCAAATTTCAGTACCAAATGCTTTTCGTTCTTTCGAGTATTTTAAAGCCAGTTCATAGGCTCCAGCAGCAATTCCTAATGCCTGTGCTGCAATCCCAATTCTACCACCAGAAAGTGTTTTCATAGCGAATTTGAAACCAAATCCATCTTCACCAATTCTATTTTCTTTGGGTACTTTTACGTCGTTAAATTGTAGTGTATGTGTGTCACTTCCTCGAATTCCTAATTTGTCTTCTTTTGGACCTACGTGAAAACCTTCGGTTCCTTTTTCAACAATAAAAGCATTGATGCCTCGGTGTCCTTTTGCTCTGTCGGTTTGTGCAATGACTAAGTAAACGTCTGCACGTCCACCACTTGTGATCCAGTTTTTTGTACCGTTGACGAGGTAATAGTCTCCTTTGTCTTCAGCGGTTGTTGCTTGTGAAGTTGCATCAGAACCCGCTTCAGGTTCGCTCAAACAAAAGGCGCCAACAAATTCTCCTGTTGCTAGTTTTGTTAAGTACTTTTGTTTTTGTGCTTCATTACCATAAGATTCTAGTCCATAGCAAACCAATGAATTGTTTACAGAAACAATCACAGAAGCGGAAGCATCTATTTTAGAAAGTTCTTCCATAATTAATACATAGGAGGCTGCATCCATTCCGCTCCCTCCATATTTTGGATCTACCATAATTCCCATAAAGCCTAGCGCCCCCATTTTTTTAACAAGTTCGTCAGGAAACTTCTGCTTATTATCTCTTTCAATTACGCCAGGTAATAATTCAGTTTGTGCAAAATCTCTTGCTGCTTTTTGAATCATTAACTGTTCTTCTGTTAAACTAAAGTCCATTCTCTATTTTTTTTATTGAATTCGTAAAATTTATTGCCAAAGATATCGATTTCGTAACATATTATCGGTACTCTTTTGTTAATTTTACGAATATGAATACAGTTTATGATTTTAGTATTGGATTGATGTCTGGCACGTCTTTAGACGGATTGGATTTGGTATATGTAAAATTTAATATTGATGATTACCAAGATTTTGAAATTATTCATACTGATACGATTCCGTATTCTGAAAAGTGGAAGACTATTTTACAGAAATCGATCGACTTTTCTGCTTCAGAATTAACAACTTTAGACCTTGAATATGGGCAATTGTTAGCAGAAAGAGTTTCTGAGTTTATTGAGAAATATGCCATCACAAAGATCGATTTTATTGCCTCTCACGGACATACAGTTTTGCATCAACCAGAAAAAGAAATTACGCTTCAAATTGGAAATGGTCAGGTACTTGCCAATAAAACAAAACACAAAGTTGTTTGTGATTTTAGGACTCAGGATGTGGTTTTAGGTGGGCAGGGCGCACCTTTAGTTCCTATTGGAGATGCGCTTCTTTTTTCTGAATACGATTATTGCATTAACCTTGGTGGTTTTTCGAATGTTTCTTACCAGAAGAATGAGGAAAGAATTGCATTTGACATTTGTCCTGTAAACATTGTGATGAATTTTTATGTATCACAGTTAGGATTTGATTATGATGAAGATGGAGCATTGGCTTCAAAGGGGGGAATTAATGAACTTCTTCTTGATAAGTTGAATGACTTGTCTTTTTATAAAAAAAAGCATCCAAAATCATTAGGACTTGAGTGGGTGCAGCAAGAGGTGTTTCCGTTGATTGACGAAATGGAAGCCGAGGTGCCAAATATATTAAGGACTTTTGTAGAGCATGTAGCCTTTCAAATTTCAAACATTGTTGAGCAAAATGCGGTGATCTTGTTTACAGGTGGTGGTGTTTTTAACTCCTTTTTAATGAGTAGGATAGCGATTTTGTCTTCTGGTAAAACATTAAAAGCCACAAACGAAATGATCAATTATAAAGAGGCATTGGTCTTTGCTTTTTTAGGATTGTTGAAAATTAAAAATGAAATTAATTGCTTAAAGAGTGTGACTGGTGCAAGTAAAAACCACTCATCGGGGGTCGTATTTTATCCATCGTTTTATGAAAGAAAATAATTGAACACTCATAATTTTACTGTAAATTTGTGATACGTTATTTTTAATTTCTTAAAATCTTTAAACTTTTGCAAATGAATCAACTTTAGCTACACTTAAATCCAATTTCAGAAAAAACAGAAATGACTTTAAGACGAAATACATCGTTGATAATTATAAAAAAAGCAGAAGATGAAAGAATTACTAAAAAAATACGAAAATAAACAACCAGAGATCGTTTTTCATTGGAAAGATGCAGAGACAGAAGCAGAGGGTTGGACCGTTATTAACTCTCTTAGAGGAGGAGCTGCCGGTGGAGGTACACGAATGAGAAAAGGCTTGGATCAAAATGAAGTAATGTCCTTGGCAAAAACCATGGAAGTAAAATTCACCGTTTCTGGACCTGCAATTGGGGGGGCAAAATCCGGAATTAACTTCGATCCAAATGATCCAAGAAAAAGAGGTGTCTTAGAACGTTGGTACAAAGCAGTAACACCGCTTTTAAAACATTATTACGGTACTGGAGGAGATTTAAATGTAGATGCAGATAAAGATGTCATTCCAATTACAGAAGATTGTGGAGTTTGGCATCCTCAGGAAGGTATCTTTAATGGGCATTTTAAACCATCAGAAGCGGATAAAATCAATCGAATTGGTCAGCTGCGTCTAGGTGTAATTAAAGTAATAGAAGATGTACAGTTTTCACCAGATTTAGCAAGGAAATATACTGTTGCAGACATGTTAACAGGTTATGGAGTTGCAGAGGCAGTGAAACATTATTATGCGATTTATGGAGGTAAAATTGAAGGGAAAAGAGCCATTGTTCAAGGTTTTGGAAATGTTGGTTCTGCAGCAGCCTATTATCTAACAAAGCTTGGTGCTAAAGTTGTTGGGATTATCGATAGAGAAGGTGGTGTAATTCGTCATGAAGGTTTTTCTATGGAAGAAATGACCGCATTGTTTTTATCGAAAGATGGCAACAAGTTGGTTTCAGAAAACATGATTTCTTTTGATGAAATAAACGACCAGATATGGAGTCTGCCAGCTGAAATTTTTGTTCCGGCGGCAGCATCAAGATTGGTTTCACAAGATCAAGTTCAAAAAATGATTGATACTGGTTTGGAGGTCATTTCCCCGGGAGCTAATGTGCCTTTTGCGGATAAAGAAATTTTCTTTGGACCGATTATGGAACATACCGATAAGCATATCAGTTTGTTGCCAGATTTTATTTCAAATTGTGGAATTGCAAGAGTATTTGCTTATTTCATGGAGTCTAGAATTGAATTGCCAATGCAAGACAAAGCTATTTTTGATGATACTTCAAACATTATTAAGAAAGCATTACAAAGAACATTTAACAAAAGTGCGTCAAAAACTAAAATTTGCTCCACAGCATTTGAAATAGCACTCAAAGAATTAATTTAAATATATTTTTATGGAATCAGTAATTATTATTGTATTTATTGTAGGTTATTTAGCGATCACATTAGAGCACAATTTAAAATTAGACAAGTTAATACCCGCTTTAGTAATGATGGCCGTTTGTTGGGCTGTTGTGGCTTTAGGAATTGATAGCTTTTCTAATTGGTTTGATTCTGCAAATCATGGTTTAGTAGAAGGTTTTGCTGCCAAAGGACATGAGGCTAAAATCCATTTAGTAGAGGAGACATTATTGCATCATTTGGGGAAAACAGCCGAGATTTTAGTCTTCCTGTTAGGGGCAATGACAATCGTAGAAATCATTGATTATTTTGATGGATTTTCTACAATCAAAGGATTTGTAACCTTCAAAGGGAAAAAGAAACTGTTATGGATGTTCTCCATTTTAGCATTTATTTTATCGGCTATTATTGATAACCTAACGGCTACGATTGTGTTGATTTCAATTTTACAAAAAATTGTTAAAACGAGAGAAGATCGAATTTGGTTTGCAGGTTTAATTATTATCGCAGCAAATGCGGGTGGTGCTTTTTCTCCTATTGGAGATGTAACCACTACGATGCTTTGGATTGGCGATAAGGTGAGTACAGGAATGTTGTTTACCTATTTATTTATCCCATCACTTTTGTGTATGGTTGTTCCTACTTTTATTGCTACATTTTTACCCGCATTTAAAGGGGATATCAATTTTGATGAAAATGAAGTTGAAAAGCCAAAGAGTCAACACAGTGCTAAAATGTTGTATTTAGGTTTAGGGGCTATTTTGTTTGTGCCTGTTTTCAAAACAGTCACTCACTTACCTCCTTATGTTGGTATGATGTTGTCATTAGGAATTGTAGCAACTTTTGCAGAAATTTATAGTAGAACAAAGTTTTCTTTAACTGATTTTGATTCTGAAGAATCCGATTCAAATGCACATCATAGTCCTGTTCATGCCTCATTATCAAAAATAGAAATGCCAAGTATTTTATTTTTCTTAGGTATTTTAATGGCGGTTGCAGCATTAGAATCGTTAGGAATTTTATTCAATTTTGCTGAAAGCTTAAAACAAGGAATTCCTTTAATGGGATCTGAATTAGACGGAACACTTGTTTCAGATTTAGTGGTTCTTTTACTAGGAGTTGGTTCTGCTGTAATTGACAATGTGCCTTTAGTAGCAGCAAGTTTAGGAATGTTTTCAGAATCTTTAGACAATCCATTGTGGCATTTCATTGCATTTTCTGCAGGTACAGGAGGGTCGATGTTAATTATCGGTTCTGCGGCAGGAGTTGTTGCTATGGGGATGGAGAAAATAGATTTCTTCTGGTATTTAAAGAAAATATCTTGGTTGGCACTTATCGGTTTTTTAATTGGATCTGTAGCATTTGTTTTATTAAGAGCATTTATTTAAAGAATAATATAAATAAAAAAATGTCATTTTACATGTTTACAGAATGGCATTTTTTATGAAATTGGGTGGGCAATTTTAAATCAGAATGCCCGTTAATATTATAGAATATAAAAAAAGTTATATGTTGTTATTTATTCAGGAGAGTTTAGGAGCTTTAGAAGGGGTTGAGTCAAATGAAAAAACACTTTCTATTTATAAGTTAATTATGAATGGAGGTTTAGGTGGGCAAATAATATTGGGCATCCTTTTTGTGTTATTGACCATTGCGTTGTATATTTATTTTGAACGTTTTTTTGCAATAAAATCAGCTTCAAAAATTGATGAAAACTTCATGAATCAAATAAAAGAATCTGTCTCAGAAGGAAAATTAGTTGCTGCAGATGCGCTTTGTAAAAGTAAAAACACACCTACTTCCCGACTAATTGGAAAAGGAATTTCTAGAATTGGAAAACCTTTAGAAGACATCAATACTGCTATTGAAACTGCGGGGAAATTAGAAGTATATCAATTAGAGAAAAATGTGAGTGTATTGGCTACAATTGCCGGAGTTGCTCCGATGATTGGTTTCTTAGGAACGGTTATTGGAATGATTGTTGCCATTCATGAAATTGCAAACGCTGGAGGACAAATAGATATAAAAATGCTTTCAGATGGCTTGTATACTGCAATGACAACGACTGTTGGAGGTTTAATTGTTGGAATCATTGCCTATATTACCTACAATCATTTGGTGGTGAGAACAGATAAGGTGGTTTATCAAATGGAAGCAAAGTCCGTTGAGTTTTTGGACTTATTAAATGAACCCGTGTAAGTTTGTGAAGTAGGGGTTTTGTACTTTTCAATATTAAAAACTAGTTGAAATGAATTTAAGAGGAAGAAATAAAGTAGATCCAACATTCAATATGTCATCAATGACCGATATTGTTTTTTTATTGTTGATATTTTTCATGCTTACTTCAACGTTGGTAACCATCAATGCGATTGATTTGATTTTGCCAAGTTCTTCAGGAAAAACAGAGAACAAGGCGCCCATTGCTGTTTCGGTTACCCAAAAAGGAGATTTTTATATCAATAAAAGAAAAGTAAGTGCGCAAACCTTAGAAAGTGAAATCTTAAAAATTGTTGGTGTCGACAAGAAAAAAAGCATTGTAATTAGAGGAGCTAAAAAAGTAGATTATGAAAAGGTGGTGAAAATCATCGACATTGCACAAAGGAACAAACTTAAAATGGTTTTAGCCGTAAAAGTTAATGGAAAATAAATGGCAGTTTTAGATACCAAACACAAGCGAAAATCCGCGGTAATTACGGTTATTATATTGTTATTACTTCTTTTTGTTATTTTTAATTTTGGAATGCGCTATTTAGATCCTCCAGAAGAATATGGATTGGCTATTAATTACGGAGATTCAGAAGTAGGAAACGGAACTCCTGTAACAAAAACAGTGAAGATTGTGTCTCCAAAAGTAATTCAAAAAGAAGAAATTGTCGAAGCCATTGAGGAAGTACCTACTGAAAAAGTAGTCGAAAAGGTTTTGACAGACCCTACAGCGAAAGATGTTCCAGTGATGGAAAGTGTTAAGGAGGTTTTTGAAGAACCTGTAAAAGAAGCTGTAAAGTCTTTACTACCAAAAGAAATTCCGAAACCAAAACCTTCTAAAGAAACACAGGATGCACTTCAAAGTTTGTTAAACGGAAATGCCTCTGATAGGAAGCCAAAAGGAGAAGGAGACGATGAAAAGGAAGGGGTGAAAGGAAGTGAAAAAGGCGATCCTGATGCAAACAAATACTATGGTAATTTGGGAGATGGGTCTGGTGGAAACTATAATTTATCCGGTAGAAAAGCCTTATCAAAACCGAAAGAACAGCCCGATTGCGAAGAAGAAGGGATCGTAGTTGTGAGTATTACCGTCGATAAAACAGGAAAAGTAATACGTGCAATTGCAGGAGTTAAAGGGTCAACGAATACTGCTGCATGCCTCTTGAAGCCTGCAAAAGAAGCGGCTTTGAGAACAACTTGGAATGCAGATCTAAAAGCACCTTCCAAACAAACAGGAACGATTATATATAAGTTTTCTTTGTCCAAATAATGCCCTATTTTTGCTCAATGAATTATCCACAAACTTTAGATTGGATGTTTGCGCAACTACCCATGTATCAAAGGGAAGGGAAAACTGCATTCAAAAAAGATTTAACCAATATTTTAGCACTTTCCAAAGCACTTAATTCTCCAGAAAAGAGTTTTAAAACAATCCATGTTGGCGGAACCAACGGAAAGGGCTCTACAAGTCATATGATCGCTTCAATATTGCAAGAAGCAGGATATAAGGTAGGTTTGTATACTTCTCCGCATCTAAAAAATTTTACAGAAAGAATTCGAATAAATGGAAAAGAAATTCCAAAACAAAAAGTAGTTTCTTTTATCAATCAGCACCAAGGGTTTTTAGAGAAACAAAAATTATCTTTTTTTGAAATGACCGTTGGATTGGCATTTGATTACTTTGCCAACGAAAACGTTGATATTGCCATTGTTGAGGTTGGTTTGGGGGGAAGGCTAGATTCTACAAATATTATCGTGCCAGAAGTTTCTGTTATTACAAATATCGGGTTAGATCATACTCAGTTTTTAGGTGAAACATTACCTGAAATTGCTTTTGAAAAAGCGGGTATTATCAAAAATGGGATTCCTGTTGTTATTGGTGAAGAACAAGCCGTGGTAAAAGCCGTATTTCTAGAAAAATCAAAAGCGGTAAGTGCCCCTATTTTCTTTGCTTCGAAATCTAATTTCCTTTACAAAACCGATTTGCTTGGAGATTATCAAAAAAACAATGCAATTACTGCAGCTGCTGTCTTTCAGTTTTTAAAAGGATTTAGAGTTTCTGCTGAAAATATTAAAAAAGGACTTCTGCATGTCGCATCAAATACAGCTTTAAAAGGGCGTTGGCAGGTTTTACAAGAAAAACCTCTTGTAATTTGTGATACAGCACATAATAAAGAAGGCTTATCTCTGGTGCTAAATCAATTAAAAAACCAAAACTATCAAAAGCTCCATATTGTTTTAGGAATGGTCGCAGAAAAATCTTTGGAAGACATTCTACCGCTGTTTCCGAAAGAAGCGCGCTACTATTTTTGTAGGCCAGAGATCCCAAGAGGGCTGTCTGAATTAGTTTTAGAGGAAAATGCTAGTGATTACCAACTATTAGGAAAAAAATATACTTCGGTACAAAAAGCGTATTCAAGTGCGTTACTAAATGCAAATCAAGAAGATATCGTTTTTGTTGGGGGGAGTACATTTGTTGTCGCAGAAATAATTTAAATAAAAATTTCTTTTTTGTTTGGTATACTTAAAAACAGTGTTATATTTGCAACCGCTTAGGGCAATTAGCTCAGTTGGTTCAGAGCATCTCGTTTACACCGAGAGGGTCGGGGGTTCGAATCCCTCATTGCCCACTTAAGTAAAATCCTTCACATTATGTGAAGGATTTTTTTGTGCAAGATATTTTTATGCTCTTTAAATGCAGTCTGTTTTTTTAGGGCTAATAATGGGGTGTTTCTTTTTATTTGATGTGTAAATTTGTATTGAAATTAGGCAATAAATAAAGGTTTAAATTTCAAACTGCAATTAAAAAAATGGAGGAGACGAAAGCATGGAGTTTTTTTTTGGTTTCCCGCTTGGCTATCTGCAGTGAAAGTTGT
>TARA_B110000879_G_scaffold103924_1_pt1 | contig 21723 bp, 19 predicted proteins | sample TARA_B110000879 | Tara Oceans TARA_B110000879 (sample SAMEA4398094) | marine metagenome | biome: Polar Biome; feature: [SRF] surface water layer (ENVO:00010504); material: water (ENVO:00002006), including particulate matter (ENVO:01000060) such as... | depth 5 m
TTCTTTGGTCGCTCGATTCAGAAACAACGTAAATAACGCGTTGTCGACCGCGGTTTTGGTTCGTTCCAACATCAGCGGGTTAAGACTCAGGCTGTTGTCAGTTTGGCTATCAGTTTGGCTATCATTGTCCCAGTCGTAATAATGAAATGCAGAAAAGTTGGCATCGGTATCGTAATCAACCATGACATTGCTGCTTTGGCAGGCGGTTAGAAAAACCATAAAAACGGCGGCAGTACATAATCGGGTCAATATCAACGGTGTTTTCATGGCTATCACCTTAGGTTACGCTGGTATGTGGCTAATAATCAATCGCTGTTGTCAGCATAATATAGGTTATTCCCTGCATTCTATCAATTATCAAAGGATTAGAAGTCTTCGGGAAACTATTGAAAAAAGAGGTGGTGCCAGTTAGGCTGTAATTGCCGCCGGAATGTTGGCCAGCTCTTGTCTAACCCAGGAGGGCAGCATGCATGTCTCACACTTCAAGTATGTTTATCGCACTGCTTTAGCGGTTGTGATGTTGACAGTATCACAACCTGCCTTCGCCGGACCCAACCAATACAGCGGTGTGGCAACTCGCAGCAACTTATCGGTATGGCGCGTCAACCACCAGAATGGATCCGTGTCTTTGTGCAGTTTTGAAAGATACGCTGATCAACCTGATTGTTATCCGTGGAGTGCCAATGAGTCCATTGGCAAATTTGACATTATTCGAGGCCATGATGTGCTTTCGACCTGGCGCATCAACGTGATTTCCGGTGAGGTATCTCTGTGTGAATACGACGAAATTACTGCCCCTCCGATATGTACGCCCTGGAGCAAAAGTCAGTGATTTTACAGTTTGTTTATGGCTGAGCTAAAAGCATCCCGATACTGTCGCGTTGTTCTCAAACAACTATCCTAAGCGCTTTTAATATGTCGGTAAATCTTGGATTTCGTCGATATTCGAAAATAGCTTGTTGTTATTAAATGTTGTTTAATGTCGGCCTCGCAACCCGATTTTTTGCCTAAGGATTATTTTGAATGAACATGGCTAGCCTGTTCCCCCTGTGCCTGATATTACTGTTAACTTCCTGTGCGACATCGCCTACCGGGCGTTCGCAAATGTTGTTAATGCCTGAGGGACAAATGGACCAAATGGGTGTGGCTGCCTTTGACGATCTGAAGACAACGGCAACACTGAATAGCGCTGCCACCACCAATGATTATGTGTCTTGTGTAGCGAATGCAATCACCTCAGCACTTCCAAGCAGAGATCGGCGCCAGTGGGAAGTCGTCGTTTTTGTTGATGATTCGGCAAATGCCTTTGCTTTGCCGGGTGGAAAGATCGGCGTCAATACTGGTTTGCTAACTATTGCCGTTGATCAGAATCAGCTAGCTGCGGTGATTGGGCACGAAGTAGGGCATGTATTGGCTCAACATGGTAATGAGCGGATGTCGATGGAGTTTGCAACGCAGACCGGCGCTCAACTCGCGGGGGCGGTACTGGCTAATACTCAGGAAAAGCCGCTGCTAATGGCAGCTATGGGTTTGGGTATTCACTATGGCTTGAAATTACCCTATAGCAGAACTCATGAGGCAGAGGCCGATATGATGGGGCTGGAATTAATGGCGCGGGCGGGCTTTAATCCAGAGGCGAGTATTCAGCTTTGGCGTAATATGGGTGCACAGCAGGCGGAGTCGTCACCACCTGAATTTCTGTCAACACATCCAGCCCATGCCACGCGAATCGATGGTTTAGCCGCGAACATGAGTGATGCACTAACAACCTATCAGCAAGCACAGCAGCAGGGAAGGCGGCCTGACTGCCGGAAGTAGTGATTACTTGTTGTGGGGTCTACTAGCTCATATCACAGTTGATGCCGTGATTCATATCCAGTGCCGGTTGATCACTGCCTGGTTTGCCAATCACTTTTGCGGGTACGCCAGCAACGGTAGTATGAGCGGGCACATCTTGTAATACGACACTACCGGATCCCACTTTAGCGCCACTGCCAATGCGGATGTTACCAAGAATTTTGGCGCCGGCACTGATCAATACGCCGTCGCCCACTTTTGGATGACGGTCTCCGCCTTCTTTACCCGTGCCACCCAGTGTTACCGAGTGCATGAGCGACACATTGTTGCCAACCGTTGCAGTTTCTCCGATTACCACACCCGTTGCATGATCGATTAGAATACCGTGTCCTATCTTCGCCGCCGGGTGAATGTCTACGCCAAATTCGGTAGAAATACAGTTCTGGAAAAACAAGGCTAAATCTTCCCGTCCCTGATTCCACAGCCAATGCGCAACACGGTAGGCTTGCAGCGCATGAAAGCCTTTAAAATAGAGAAAAGGCACAGAGTATAAACTACAGGCAGAATCACGCTCTTTGACCGCGCGGATATCACAGCGAACGGCTTTGGCAATGGTTAAATCGGACGCCAGAGCATCCTCAATGACTTCCCGAACCAACAGTGCTGATACTGTCGGGCTGTCCAGTTTATTAGCCAGGTGAAAGCTAAGGGCACGTTCCAGGGTCTTATGATTGAGGATGGTAGAGTGCAAAAAACTCGCCAAAACGGGCTCTTTATTAATGGCAGCTTGGGTTTCTATCTGAATACTTTGCCATATGGCATCATTTTCAGGGCTAATCGCAATAGGTTGCGTTGCCATGGTGGTGCTCCCGTTATCACATTGCGTTATTGTCTGGGTAGTGGTGCTAGTATAACGATTATTGAACGCCAATGTCCCGTTAAGGTAGCTTGGCTTTACAGCACCACAAAGGATGGTTTGATTCTCGATATTTTCTTTCGAACGGGGTTATTGGTTCAGCTTCTTCGAGGGCTTCGACGATTGGTGTATAGCCTGCGATTGACAGTGCAACGGAAAACTCTTGGATATAGTTAGCCCAGTTACTGCGGACTTCTAAATCTCCACCCAGGGCCAACAGTGATGGAAATAGCGGCGAACCATGAACTCGTCGCTTTAGGTGGGCAGATTTTGGCCATGGATTAGGGTAAAGCAGATAATGCCTGGACAGTGACCAGCCCGCGTTAACAGCAAGGCGCCAAAAATCTTCGACATCGGCTTGTAACAATACGTAATTCTTCGAAACCTCTGATGGGTAATGAAGGTCGTGCTTGTCTAGCCGATGTCGAGATTTGTCAATCCCGATGACCAGCGCATCTGGAAATTGGTTCGCGATAAACCGAGTACTTTCACCAACACCACAAAACGAATCGAGAATAAGGGCTCCCGGATGCCCAGCTACTCGTTCAACGGCCTGTTCGAAGGTACGCAAGCTGTGTTCGGCAAAAGGCCGACGAAATTGAGTACTGAGATGCCGCCGTACTATGGCATCAAGGTGCTCATGAATTCCTTGCTGATTACTCACTATGGCCTGTGAATTTGCCGGGGGGTCATTGCTTGAATGAGTCACAAAATGCCTTTGATTACATGCTTAGTATCATCGCATTATAACAGCGCCACCGAATACGCCATCATTTTTCTATCACCATCGATCCTATCAACACGATTGCGATTTTTCGACACGACTGTCAGACTCATCAGATAACTTTTTAAGGATTTTTTAATGAGACAAGACCGACGTCCCTATTGGGTTAAAAAAGTATATTTAGGTTTTCGTCGTTGGTATGGAAACCATTTCCTTAAGCCGGCCTGTGACCATTTGGGCAATCATCACACCATCATGAAACCCTGGTATGTGTCGATCTCTGGACCTAATATTCGCATCGGAAAATGTGCAACAATTATTGGTGAGCCAGATCAACGCGTAAAAATTGCAGTCTGGGGCAGCCAACCAGAACTCGGTGAACTTACTATCGGAGACTATGTGTTGATAAGCCCTGGCGTAAGAATTTCAGCCGCTGAAAGCATTACTATTGGCAACAGCGTGATGATAGCCAACGGTGTTTATATAACCGATGCAGACTGGCATGGGGTTTATGATCGCAGCCAAAGAGCGCAAGCGGTTACGCCAGTAATAATCCATGATAATGTCTGGTTGGGTGATCGCTGTGCTGTATTAAAGGGTGTGACTATTGGTGAAAATAGTATTGTGGCGGCCAATGCGGTGGTGGTTAAAAATGTGCCCGCCAATGTGGTTGTTGCCGGCAATCCTGCGAAGGTGGTCAAACGATTGGATACTGATAGAGGCTTTGTTACCCGCGCCGATTTTTTTTCTGACCCAGAAGGTCTTGAGCAATTTTTTCAAGCGGTTGATAAAACGGTATTGGAAAAAAATGGCTTCGGTCGCTGGTTACGCACGTTATTTTTTCCGACCGACAAGGATTAAGGCAATACAGGGGAGCGACATGCTCCAAATCATCGCTAGAAAAGCTGTAGGGGTGGTTCGTTTAACATAGCGAGCTGTTCTCTGAGCTCCAATATATGGTCAGACCAATACCGCGGACTATTAAACCAAGGGAAGTTTCGCGGAAATGCAGGATCCTGCCAGCGTCGCGCCAGCCAGGCGCTATGGTGCATAATCCGCATTGTTCGCAGCGCTTCGACTAAATGTAATTGTCTTGGATCAAAATCAAAAAACTCGTTATAGCCCTCAACTAATTCATTGATCTGAGCCGTCTGTCGCTGTCGATCCCCGGATAAAAACATCCAAAGATCCTGGATTGCTGGTGCCATTCGGCTGTCATCGAGGTCAACAAAATGAGGGGAATCTCCCCGCCACAAAATATTTCCGGAGTGACAGTCGCCGTGAAGGCGAATCAGAGACACGGGCACTCGACTGAAAGCCTCTTTTACACCGCGAATTAAGTCTTCACACAAACTGTTATAGGCCGGTTTTAAGTCATCCGGCATAAACTCCTCTCTGATCAAAGCATAGCTGTCTTCGGCAAAACTTTTAATATCGAGAGTTGGTCGATGGAGATAATTAGTTTGTGCGCCGATAGCATGGATACGCCCGCATAGACGACCAAGAATAAGTAAATTATCCAGATCATCCAATTCCGGCGCATGTCCGCCTTTGCGTTCATACAGGGAAAAACGATAGCCTTCAAAGTCCAACAGTGTTTTGCCATCAATAACCATTGGCGGCACAACGGGTATTTCTACGTCATGTAAATCAAGACTGAATTGATGCTCTTCAAAAATTTGTGCGTCGCTCCACCGCTCTGGTCGGTAGAATTTGATGATAACGGGCTCACTGTCTTCAATACCAACCTGATACACGCGATTTTCGTAACTGTTAAGTGGAAAGATTCTTAAATCACTTAGCCTCCCCGTACTTTCAACGGCATCAATAACCAATTCAGGTGTCAACAGCTCGTAGGGATGATGTTTGTTCATTAGTAACGATGCTCATTGAGAAGGGCGACTGTTTTTATTTGCGCAAAAACTTTCTGCCCGGAGTGTAGTTTCAATCGATCCACTGATTTTCGAGTCAGGCGTGCCAATAAATACTGATTGGCAAAATGTAAGCGGACTAACACTCTGGCATCAGCGTTACCCGACTTTGGTATTTCTATTTCATCAATGATGCAGGGAAGAATATTTAGAATACTACTGTGTTGAGGTTGTTCCAATGTGATGCTGACATCCCTGGCAGGAATTCTAAGTCTTACTGCTGTATTAATGTCGTGATCAATAGCCGTTAAGAAAACGCGCAGGTCATCATCGACGACTAGCTCACTTAGCTGATAGTGTTCGTCGTGCCGGTCAACGATAGCGACAATAATACTGGCGGCATTGTCTTCATGACTAAGGCTCAAATCTGTGCGTGAACTAAGTTCCAGCATTGAGCCTTGGGCGATAACCTTTCCCTGTTGCAAAACAAGAAGATGATCAGCGAGCCGATTGACTTCTTCTAGATTATGGCTGACGTATAAAATAGGCACGGATAATTGCTGATGAAGTTTTTCCAGATGCTGCAGGATATGTTCTTTACTTTGTTGGTCAAGTGACTCTAGGGGCTCGTCCATCAATATTAAGCGGGGGCTACTCAGCAGTGCCCTGGCTATAGCAACCCGTTGTTGTTCTCCGCCTGACAGCGTGGTCACATTATTTTCCAGTAAGTGAGACATATCTAGCCATTCACAAACATGTTCTAGCAATGGCCCATTGTCATTAAAACGTCGTTGATATGCGTATTGAAGATTTCCAAGCACCGACAAATGTGGAAACAGCCTGGCATCCTGGAATACATAGGCAATTTGTCGCTGTTGCGTGGGTAAGAACGTATTTTCGTCCTGCCATACTTCATTATTAAAGACTAAATTTCCGACGGTATTTTTCTCAAGACCGGCTAGCCAGCGCAAGAATGTTGTTTTACCAGCTCCACTATGACCATATATGGCAGTTACACCGTTACTATCCAATGCTGTTTGCACTGAAATATGGAATGCTTTGCGTTGTAATTCAAGACTAACAAGAAGACTCAATGGCTAACTCCTTTTATCGATCCTATCGCAACGGGACGATTGAACCGATAAATGGTTGCCAATAACAGCAATGAAAAAACGACTAAGCCACCGGCAAGCCAATGAGCTTCGGTGTATTGTAGGTTTTCAACTTTGTCATAAAGAGCAATCGATAGAACTTGGGTTTCTCCCGGAATATTACCTCCAATCATTAGCACCACCCCGAACTCTCCTACCGTATGTGCAAAGCCGAGGCTGGCAGCAGTGATAAAACTGCGTTTACTCAGCGGCATAATAATAGAAAAAAACTGATCCTTTGGGCTTGCTCCCATGGTTGCGGCTGCTTCTAATAGCGATTTTGGTAGCTGTTCAAAACTGGCCTGCAGAGGCTGAACAACGAAGGGCAGCGAATAAAGTACCGAACCTATAACTAATGCACTGAAGCTAAAAGCCAGAGAGTCTCCAGTTGTTGCTAACCAAAATTGACCCAGTGCACTACTGGGGGCAAACGCCAACAACAGATAAAAACCTATCACGGTTGGAGGAAGGACCAATGGCAAAGCGACAACCGCTTCAAGAGCAGGTTTTATTCTGCAACGAGTATTAGCCAGCCACCACGCCAATGGGGAGCCCAGCAGAAGTAGAATCGCAGTCGTTACTGCCGCTAATTTTAACGTCAGTAGAATTGCGTCAAGGTCATGCGGTGACAAGTTGTTTATCTCGAATTAACCGTTTCATCGTGTTGTGTAGCCATGACGTTCAATAATAACCTTTGCCTTATCGGTCTTTAGGAAAACTAAAAACGATAGAGCCGCTGGATTTTTCTTGCCGGATTGTAGCAGGATCGCTTGCTGGCGTATTGGTTGATACCAGTTTTCAGGTACTCGCCAGTATGCCAGCGAGCCGCTGGCTTGGCTTTGCAGGGCCGACATTTGAGACAGTGCTACAAGTCCAGCCGCCGTGTTGCCTGTGGCAACAAATTGATAGGCTTGCCCAACATTTGAACCCCTTACCAAATGTTGCCTGGTTAAATCCCATAGCCCTAAATGTTGCAAAGCTTGTTGTGCGGCAATGCCATAGGGCGCAATGTCAGGATTGGCAACGGCCAACTTGCTTTGCTGTTGGCGAACGTTTGTGAAGGCCGCAGTGAAACACGACGGGTTTGCTGTAGGTAGACGGTTATCATTGGAGAAAGAACAGGGGATAGCTTGCATCGTGTCACTGAAAGCCAGCACTAATTTCCCCTCAGCATAAGTGAATCGTGACTCTGGCACAGCTAGATTGAGCTGCTCGAGTTGCTGCGGGTAGCGGCTGTTGGCAGAAAGCATGACATCGAAGGGAGCGCCAAAAGTGATTTGGTTGAAAAGAATTCCGCTTGAGGCATTTACCTGCCGTAACTGATGGGGGTGAGAGGCCTCGAAGGCATTAATAAGATCAGACATCGCCCATTTAAAATTAGATGCTGTAGCAATCGTTGCCACTGAGGCTGCCGGCATGGCGGTCCATAAGCAACAAAAAACAGTTAAGAAAAATCTGGGCATCTCTCATTCCGGGATTAACAAAGCATACATCGGGCAATTCGCCATCAAGTTGCGGCTGCAGTGATAGCGATCGCCATAATAACACCGATTATTCCGTTCTCGCCAAACACCAGATGTGAACTTCTGTTGCACCGGCTTTAAGCAGGCATTGGCTAGCTTCGTTGACTGTCGTTCCCGTTGTCATTACATCATCAACCACCGCCACCAATTTGCCAGCTACGTCACCGCACATCTGAAAGGCACCTTTCATATTACTGCGGCGCTGATCAGCAGTTAACGTCTGTTGTGCGGCAGTCGGTCTGCAGCGTTTTAAATATCGTTTCATTGGAATATTGAAGTGATGGGAGTAATAACGCGCCAAATGCTCGCTTTGATTAAATCCTCGAATGGTTTGTCGAGACCAGTGTAATGGAATGGGTACAATTAAATCCGGTAAGTTTTGGTCAATGTAAGCACTTACATACCTTCTTGCCGCAATTTTTGATAGCACTTTACCAATGCTGTACTGCCTACTGTATTTAAAGCGACTGATTAATTGGGCGACGGGCGGCTGATAAAGCCAGGGCGCTTCAACGCGTTGGTAAGCCGGAGGAGAGAGAAGGCACTGACCACAGTAGGCCTTATGGTCTAATAGTGGCAATGCGCATTGCTGACAGTACTGAGTTAACGCGGGCAGCTCTAATTCACAGGGCAAACATAGATCCAGCCCCTTTTGGCCGGGCGCTGCACAGAGAATGCACTGGCTGGCAATATGCTGCAGTGCGCTTGCTCTGTCTATCAGTGTACCGATGAGTCGTGAAAACCTGTTAACCATGATCATCCTTGTTGGCCGACAGTCGATTGAAAGCCTCACTATGAAGGACACCTTATGATAACTTTTGCAGAAGTTCCAGCGCAGTTTGGGGCGGAAGAATAGTCTCGCGCCGATGCCACTGGACCGAAAAAGAAGGACGGGCGTTCTTAGCGTGTTCTTAACGGCTGGTGATTTCTGCTTTGGGTGCCGAATTTTGATAAGCACGGCCGGATGACCGTCTTTTTAATGTCTAGGTATCAGCCGGCTACTGTGTTGACCCTATTACGACTAGAATAGATTTAGAACAACGCGCTGCGCTGGCCAGAGTTTGTTGCCTGGCGATAAAATACGCAAAGTAGTTGCGCAGACCGACCGCAATGGCCGGAAACGAATAGCATTTTCACAATGCAGCGGCTCTTGATTAGCATGCATTATCAAAAAAACGTAAGGGGCTGTGAGTGGCAAACAATCAATTTTTTATTGCGGGCACCGAAAGCGGTGCCGGTAAAACGACCGTTGCGTCTGAATTACTAGCGGCGGCTAACAGTGAGGGTTTGGTCACCGTAGCATTAAAACCGGTTGCGGTTGGCTGTGTGCAAACACCAAAGGGTTGGCGGAGCGAAGATGCAATGCTATTTCAGCGCAGCATGACGCTAGATTTACCCTATGAACAGATTAACCCCGCTGCATTGCCGTCGGCGCTGTCGGCACATATGTCCGCTGAACGTACAGGCAAGAGATTGTTGGTCTCGCAGTTGGCCGGATATTGTCGGGGTGCATTAATGCAGCGCTCTGACCTGGTGCTCGTTGAGTGGGCCGAGGGCTGGCGAACACCGTTAAATAGAACCGAGACATTTGCCGGACTTGCTAAAGAGTTGAACCTCCCAATAATTCTGGTTGTTGGGATAAAACCGGGATGTATAAGCCATACCTTGTTAAAGGCGGAGGCCATTGCCAGAGATGGGCTGCGGCTGGCCGCCTGGGTTTCTAATCAATTAGACGACGATGTGCCGGGCTCCTCGGAAACAATTCTCAGTTTAAAATCTTTGCTGCAAGCCCCTTGCCTCGGGAATATTCCGTTTTTGTCGAACCACGCTAGCACTGACGTAAGTCATTACCTGACATTGGACATTATTAGGCGCTAATTTTGAAACTTGAGGTAAATCTCAGGTAATAATGGCATTTAAATACAATCGACACGGATTTAGCCGCTAAAATTTGTTTAAACAATAATCACAGTTAGTTTTTTGTTACTGGATGGCAATGGTCGGTAGCCAATTCGTAGGGCCTTTAACATCCAGTAACAAGCGTTTAAAAATTAAGGGGGTAGAGTTGTGGTTGATTCGGTGTTGTCGGTAGGCTTGTAAGGTCTTCAGAATGGTTTAAATAGTGCACTGCAGGCGGCAGAAGCCATCGGTAGTGCGACCACCACGGCAACTAGTACTGAAAATGACGACTCTGCGGCCGATATCACCGCAGCTGCGGTAGAATTGAAGCTAAGTGAGCGAGAGGTGCAGGCATCGGCTACGGTGGTTAAGACCGCCGACGAAGTCCTCGGAACTTCGCTCGATGTCAAAGCCTAACATAAAGCCCTGCCGCGTGTTCGGGTGCGGGTCGTTATGTAGACTCGCTGAGTTACGTAATCGAATTATCGCTGACAAGATCCGGGGTTTGGCTTAATGAATCCTATAGGGACTAATACATCGGTATCTGCCGGCGTCGGTCCCTCGCTGGCTTCAGAGGAAAGATATGTCGCGGGATCAGAAACCGCCAGTATCGACAATAGTAAGGTCGATAACACTGTTTTCTCTCCCGTCGAAGAATCTCCAGCTAGCCTTCCGATAATCAAGCGTGATGAAAAACCTGCCAATGCCAGTGATGCAGCAACGTCTCTGAAAGATAAAAGTGCTGATCTTCAGTAGCAAAATGACCGTCAGTTGATTGTAGAACTCGCGGCTCGAGACCGCGAAGTGAGAGCGCATGAGTCGGTTGGTGGTCAGTATGCTGGGGCTCCCAGTTATAGTTTTCAGCGCGGTCCTGATGGCGTTAATTACGCAGTGGGGGGAGAGGTTTCAATTTCTTTATCGTCAGGGGGTGGTGACCCCAGGCAGTCATTGGCAGCAGCTGAGCAGGTTCGTCGCGCCGCTCTGGCTCCCGCAGACCCTTCAGCTCAGGATCGTCGGGTTGCTGCCGCTGCGACAGTCGCGGCAACGCAGGCACGTGTCGAATTGGCCACTTTGGCAGCGGCAGGGTCGCAATCTGAAATAGAAGCGTCGGCGGATAAGGGCGATGAACAATCTGCCGATAACAGTGATGTTAGTAGTCTGAAAACCCCGTTAGTGGGTAGCCAGAGCGAAAAAGGGCAACAATTACAGGATATTCGGGCAGCCTCACTGCGCAGCGCTCAACTAGGTGAACAGCTGATCACCTCGGATCAGATCCGTCGCAATTCAGGCATCGGCAGTGTTGTGGATCAGCGCGCTTAACTTTTCTTTTCGTTGCCACTCGCCAGCACCGCTCACTTTTGCGATAATCAAGTGGAAGTTTTAACCAGTTCAGGCAAATACCATGACTAAAGAAAATAAACTCTTTCCCGAAGATCAAGCCAAAGTCGACACGTTTTTGGTTACCGGTGTAAACTCAACTGACCGCAAACCTTTTCGGCCTTTCCGTTTACTCTTAATACTGATAGTGATTGTGAATGGTTTAGGCTATGCCAGCATTAAACTCGCGGAACTTGTTGTTCACTAATCTTGGACAGACTAATAAATGCGGACATTGGCGCAGCCTGGTAGCGTACACACGATAATTTCTTGGTCTGAGGACAACCATCATCCCGATCTGTCTGAAACATAGCCAGTAACCGTCATCTTCTGATATTCGATTCTCTCGTATCCAAAATGGATAGGCGCAGGGTCGTGTTTTATGTCGCTTTTTTTAGGGATGCTATCTAAGGTCCTCGATGCGCTCTAATTTTCCGGTCAGGATCTGCGCAATATGGAGCGCCACGTTAGGGTCTTTAATGCTGTTATGGACGCCACGTGTTGGAATAACTAATAGTCTTCCTTTAGCAGTTCGCTGCCATTTTTCAATTTGAGAATCATCGACATCACCGTCTTGCGGTTTGAAAAAAATTACCCTGTTAATTTGGATTGGCATGGGAGACCAGTCTGCAAGTTGTGCATATAATTGTGCGTGGAATTGGAATTTTGAAAAGGTCTTGAATGTTCTTGCATTATCTTTATGAAGAACCCACCGGTAAAACTTTCTTAGACGCCATCCAATAAAATTTGGGAGAAAAGATAGACGAAATTTTTGATATCCGGCGGGGTGTGAGTCGAACAAAACTAAGCTGCTGATGTCATATCCCAAAGCATTCAGCCGATTTGCTGTTTCGCATGCAAGTATGCCAGCAGAGGAAAAGCCAACTAGGTTTATTTCCCTCCCGTCTAGACGCTCAATTATTTTGGTAGCCGCGACATTTGCAAATTTTTCCAGTGGGTTTGGACTCGCCAAATCGGAATACATATCTTCGCTGAAGCGAAGTCCTAAAAGTGACGCTGCTGGTATTAATGCATCTCCCAAAGCGGAGTAGTGATACAAATTATTGTCTAAAACAGGGATTGCAAAAAAAACTGTATCAGTTTTTGAATAATTCAATGGCCGGACGGTAACTAATTCGGTGTCACTTTGTTCTTGTTCAAGACTGCTAGCGATATCCTTAACACTCGCGCCTTCCAGAAAAAGGTCTCTTGAAAATCTAACATCAAATTTTGTCTCTATTTTTAAAATTAGGTTGAGGGTGGCGAGGGAATCACCGCCAATATCAAAAAAATCATCATAACTGCTAAAATCTGAGTGTCCAAGCACTTCAGCCATGAGTTCTGCGACGACCTTTTCACGTATGTTTTCAGCGGGTATAGCAATAGAATATTCAGGTGCTAGCTGAATATTTTCTAACTGCCGCCGACTAATTTTTCCTGAAGGTGTTTTTGGTAGTTTATCAAGCCGGTTAAAAAAAGACGGAATCATATAGTTCGGCAATTGCGTTTGCAGCATCTTAATTATTGATCTTGGAGCTACAACATCAGCAGAAATATAGTAACAAACAAGTTGTTTTCTATTATTTGGTGCTAAACGGATGGAAACAGCCACTTCCTCAGATGCTAAAACTTCAGAGATTACTCTCTCGACTTCCTTAATGCTCACAAGATGCCCGCGAATTTTTACCTGATCATCTTGTCGAGCAACGTAATGAAGGTTGCCACTCGAATCCAAATAGCCCAGATCTTGCGAGGCATAGGTTGGAGTACGGTCCTGATCATTATAAAATCGCTGCGTTCCATCGTTATAGTCGCCTAAATAGCCGGATGGTAAGAGATATGACTTTATCGTAATTTCACCAATTTCACCTGAAGGCAGGAAAGAGCCATCCTTTGACAAAACCTGAACTTCCATTCGGTCAACCGGCCTACCAAGCGGTAAGGATTGAGCTTGCATCAGTTCACCGTTTCGGTGTCGGTAACTGGTAACCCAAATCGCTTCCTGAGAAGCATAACAATTCAACAAAATTGATCCAGTGCTGGTAATCGATTCGAAAATTGTCACATCTGATTTTGTGATTGCCTCGCCAGAAACCATTACTAATCTCAGTTTTGGTAGGCATACGCCCACCCTTTGAAATGTTCGAAGCAAGGCAGGATAGAGCGGCAGCACAGAAATTTTCTCTGACAACATTCGCTCAGTGACCGAGCTTAGACTGCCACGGGATGGGTCAAAACACGACAGTGTTGCGCCAACCGAAAATGTAGCCATCACGCTTTCTAGCCAGAAATTATTCATATGTGCCACAACATCGGTCTGGGTAAGCCTATATTCATCGCGGTGAAGATTGATGTAACCCTTTAGTGCCATACGACTATGTGGCACGATCTTAGGGTCACCACTAGACCCAGAGCTACAATGCAGCAATGCAATCGCCCTTTCGTCGACTGAAGCAAGTTGGAATTTTGGCAACTGATCGCTTGGCTGCGGCGCTAATGTCAGAGTTTGTACAGATGCAAGTTCATCTCGAAAGATTGTGTTTTGGTCAGTAATGCACAGACTACTGTTGCTAAGCATCAATAATTTGCCGACCAATTTGGGCGGGAAGATACGGTTAATCGGTAAAAACGGATATCCAGCCTTTTGACTTGCTAGAAATGCCACAATCAAATTTATGCCTTGAAATCCCAAAAAGGCTATTGGTTTTTTCGGATCGAGACTTTGCTCGCGTATCTGAGTTGCAATCGCGTCTGTCCAAGCTGCCAGAGCAGAATATGAGACTGTCTGAGAACCATCTATTATTGCAGGATATGCAGGGGTAGATTGAGCCTGCCATTCTAAATGCTCAAGAAATTCTCTCATCTAAAAACTTTGCACGCATTCGGAAATCATAATTTTTTCTCTATAATCGGTCAGCATAGGCATGTTGATACGCTTGTAAAATATCTAAACCATTAGATATCATTATGATCGAAGCTGGGCTGTTTTACATTCATTAGTAAACATTTATTTAAGTATAGGGAGTATTAAGACTCCTACTTTTAATCAAGCGACCACAAGATAACGGCTACAAACAATTAGCCTAAAAGCTAGAACCTAAGTTTGGGGGCATTTATGGGAGCACAAAGTAAAATTAGTAAATTAATTTATATCTAAATCAACTGGTTATAGTGGTTATTCAAGTGATGCATGCTCGACCAAATAGCCATCCCAACAACTCCGGATTAAACCGATGAAGCCGCACCCCGAAAGGGGTAGCGGTATTTTTTTGTCCTTAATATTCTCAACTAGGCGCTCGCGCGCGGATCAGTAGTCGGGCATTAATAGTAGCCTGTCGATTGCCAGTCGCTGGGACCTTGTAGTAGATTGAAAGAAGTCGGGGGTATTAAACCTTTTTATGCTCATCCAGCTATATTGAATAAACTTAAATCGAACACTTAGGCCAGTTAAGGTAAACACAGTGAGTAAACAACAAGAACCGGTCTCTCTTTCCACACTCCGTGGCACTGTGGCCGTTATTACGGGTGCTGGTAACGACGGAATTGGCTGGGGCCTTTGCTGTCATGCCGCTGGCAAGCTAGGTATGCACGTGGTTGCCATCGACCTCCACGAATCATTAGTCCAATCGGCACAGGAAAGATTGCGGCAACAATACCCTCAAGTAGAATCGTTTGGGTTAGTCTGCGACGTCACAAAACCTGTGGATTTGGCCAAGTGCGTTGATAATATTCAATCACTTCTTCCCGGAAAAACCATTGGCGCTGTCTTTGCCAATGCCGGTGTTATGTTCAGTCGCACTGTTCTGAAGAGCAAGCCAGAGGAATGGGCAGCGACACTCAATGTAAATATTTTGGGCGTCGTCAATACTATTCAGGCTTTTGTGCCTATTCTTCAAAGTCAGGCCTTTAATTCGATTTTTTCTGCCACCGCTTCCGTGGGTGGATTGGTGCGAGGTGATCACGGTGGCGCTTCATACCAGGCCAGCAAACATGCAGTGGTGGCGATTTGTGAATCTTTGTCTTTTGAACTCGCAAGGAAGAGCCCGCACATCAGTATTCACGTTCTATGCCCCTGCATCGTTTCATCCGGATTACACAGAACCAGCGCGGTGAACCAAAAGGTCAGTGAAGGAAAACTTGCTGCCGGCGAAGTGGTATCTGCCGGTGGTGGAGATTTTGCCTTAGCCATGACGCCAGATCGCCACGCAGAGCAGGTCTTCGATCATATTGCGGATGGCAATTTCTATATCATCACCGACAACATTCGACCCTACGTAGATCATGACAAACCGTTCAACGGACTTGAAATCATCAAAGAGCGATACGACAACATGATGCAGCTCACACTCGACAACAGCGACGCCTTTAACTCGGAGTCTGGTAGGCCAACCTCGTCAATTATGAAAGGCCCCATGTTCCAACCTGATTGATGTACTACTTTCTCACGTCCTCTTGGCTCGCTTTGTTATAGTGACCACGCCGCCGATAATTAACAAAAAAGAAGGCAATCAGGGGGTATTGATACTTCCTATGCTCACATAATCCACTCAAAAAGACGTTGTTAAATGAATACACCGGCAAATACCACCGCATCGACACCGTCAGAGGCGCTAAAAGGCTTGCCGCGTTTTGACCTGAAGCAGTGGCACAACACAGCCGGCGATGCCGCCGAGCGACAAACAATGGCCGAGTCGCTGTGCCAGGCCTGCCATGATGTGGGCTTTTTTCTACTCACCAACCATGGCATCGACAGCGCGCTTATTGATGCCGTGTTCGATTTATCCCGGAATTTTTTTGATTTACCGCTTGCTGACCGCAAGAGCATCGACAAACGTGCCTCGCGCCATTTCAGAGGCTGGGAAAGCGAGGGCAGCGAATACACCAACGGACGACCTGACATTCGTGAGCAGATCGACCTATGGAGTGAACACGAACCACGGGCTAAAAACGCACTCCCTGCATATCACCGCCTGCTGGGGCCCAATCAATGGCCCAATGAGGCGCTGGTGCCCGGTTTCGAATCTGCCTTGAACGCGTGGTTTCGCGACATGGGCCAGACCGCTGATGAATTGATGGTGGTACTCGCCACTGGTCTTGGCCTGAGCCCCGATCACTTCGACAAGGCTTTCGGCACCGAACGCATGGCGCTGACCAAACTTATTCGTTACCCCGAAACCCCCGCCGGCCAGTTCGGCGTGAATGCCCACCACGACGCCGCGTTTCTCACCCTGCTGTCTCCGGGCACCACCCCGGGGCTGCAAATCGAAACCGCTGAAGGCAGTTGGATGGACGTGCCGCTGGTGCCGGGCGCTCTGGTGGTGAATCTGGGTGAAATCCTTCAGTCCATCACTGGCAACTATTTGCTGGCCACCCCCCACCGAGTGATCACCCAGACGCCGCGACAGTCGGCGGCCTATTTTCACGGGCCGTCGCTGGACATGGAGCTTGCGCCCATTGAATTACCGGCCAGGTTTGTTGACGCGGTAGCGAACAGCCCACGCCATCATGGCGCGGGGTTTATGGCGCGCGCGGAAGAAACCGACGCTGGTGTTGGTGACATGAGCAGCGATCACCGTCCGGCGGTGTATGGCGAACAGCTGTGGAATTATTTCTGCCGCAGCTACCCCGATAATGTGGAGGCGCATTACCCAGACGATGTTTAGCCGCAGAGCTGAAGTATGGCTAGCTCTTACAGGCTATCGGTGGTGTTATGTTCAATGGCGGCCGGCATGTTATTGACCGAAATAGGCGGCTTGCGCTGATCAGCCATAGTTAATTGCCGGCACGGAATAACGATAGTTACTAGCACTGTCGGCGGTTTCGTTAGGCTAGTTTACCGATGCCCCGGAACGTCCATAGAATCTGTCCCGGATGCAAGCTAAGCTGATCATTCTGCTTAGTCGTCCAGCCCTGACTTGCCCGCTTCTCTTACGATGGGAGCATACTCTGCAAAGGCTGGCCCCTCGAATGTCGCACCAACCGTGAATCCGGCGTCGACAGTCAATGTATGGCCGGTTGTGTATCCTGATTCATCGCTAGCCAAATACAGCGCCGCATTAGCAACATCTTCTGGCAATCCCGCGCGCCCATGCAACGGTGATACGGCCGCTAGTGTCGCCCTTGCACCAGCTAAGTCCGTTGGATCACCGGTAAGTACGCTGGCTACCATTGGCGTTGCCATACTTGCTGCTGCTATAGCATTGACTCGTACTCCCTTTGACGCGAGTTCAACACCCACGTTTTTAGTGAGGCCAACAACCGCATGTTTAGCCGCTGCATAGGCATGCGGGCCAAGTCCTCCCATGAGACCTGCGGTGCTAGCCATGCTAATAATTGAGCCGCTACCTTGAGGTGCCATAACACGTGCGGCGTGTTTCAAGGCGTAGAAGGTACCGTTAAGCAATACATCGATACTGAAGCGCCATTCATCGCCGGGGGTGGTGGCAATAGGTCCAACGGCACCAACAATACCCGCGCTGTGAAAGACAATATCCAGCTGTCCAAAACGTTCAACGGCAGCATCGACGGCATCCGATACATGATCCTCAACCGTGACATTACAGTGTCGATAAAATGCCTTATCAGCAAAGGTTGCTGCGAATTTTTCTCCTGCTTCGTCCTGAATATCGCAAATGCAGACGGCACAGCCCTCGGCAATAAAGCGCTCAACTGCCGCCGCACCTAAGCCGCTAGCACCGCCAGTAATCAGCGCAAATTTGTTGGCCAATCTCATGATAAGTATCTCTCTCTAAAAAACGAGCCGAAGCCACGTAGGGGGTTTAACTTAAAAATTTAGGTCTGGTAATGCTGACAAATCAGGTCGTCTGGTGCTCGTTTACCAATTGTATCGGGGGCTATCAAACTGAAACCTTGTGAACTTGGCGCTTCCAATCTGACCCAGTCGGTCATCCCAATTCGACTGACAATACCCCAAACATTATTTCTACGTTGGAACTGATCAATGTAGCGACCACCAACGAAATAATCCATCTCTGTATCGCAGGCCTGCTCTCCCGCCAATGGATCGCCAATTGGCCTGACTCGATGGAATGCAGTGAAGTAAGTTTCTACCGTTGCCTCATCGGTGTTGGTAAAATCGATTATTACGTTACCCATCTGGTGATGGGTGCGCGAGTAGGTACACAGACGCCCAAGTGCAAAAGCAACAAAGTCTGCCGGATTGTCATCACTTGAAGGTAATGAGGAATCTGAGGAGGGCCCTTCAAAAAAGTGGCGGTGAGTGGAGCCCGGATGAAAGCAACTGCGCAGCAGTGCTTCATCTAAGCGGTCGATGGCGCGGGCATAACGGTAGACAATATCGACAATCGCCTGTTTTTTTAATAACTCTTCCAGCCGATTATCTGTCATTCACCTTGTCTCCTGTGTATTAGCCGTTGCCTGTCAATTATTCGGCTTTATTCGCCGAAACTGTATTGCACTTCAATACCAAAAGTACGCGGCGCACGTGTTGCTGCGTATGACCACAGACCTGCCACATCATAGCCGTGAGAATAGCCATCCTCGTCAGTTAAGTTGCGTCCAAACAAACTAAACTGTAGGCCGTTGTTCATGGCATAGTTTACCGAGGCATCAACCAAGTGCTGAGCGTCATTTTCCAGTTCAGGTGAATTGGTTACATTGGTATAGTGTTCACCGATGAAATGATAGGCGGCCCTAACCCAGGCATTACCACCCTCAGTATCCCACTCATAAGTTGCGTCTAGACTGCCGGTGAAATCTGGTGCTCTGCGAAACTCAAGATCTGAAAGATCGACCGTGCTGCCGTCCAAAGCTTCATACCCAAAGCCATCATATTGTGTGTCTAAGTAGCCGATATTACCTCGAAGACTAAGATTCTGAGTGATGTAGGCTTGAACATCAACCTCCACCCCTTGGATCGTAGCGCTCGAAGCGTTGGTTACTACAGTCTTTTGGCCAGTGCCGCCGACCGAGGGCAGCTGGAGCTCTTCTTGCTTGTCGTTATATTCCATATAAAACATATTAGCATTTAGACGGAGCCGGTTTTCAAACCACTCCGATTTGAGGCCAAGTTCATAATTGTCGACAGTTTCAGGGTCATAGGCTTCCCGTGCTTCGATAACTGAGTTTACGCGACCGTTGAAACCACCACTACGATAGCCTTTTGAATACGTAAAGAAGGCCATTACGTCATCATTGACTGCGAAGCGCGCACCAACTCTAGGCGTAAATTCAGACCAATCTTCTTCGGGGTTGGAAGTAAAATCACCCGATATGGTTTCAACGTTACCTTCCTGCCTAGATGTCTTTTCGTCCTCGGTATAACGCCCACCGACGGTCAGTGTCAGTGCGTCCGTTACCCTATAATCACCTTCAAAAAATATGGCCGAAGATTTTGTGTCCTGCTCGGTGAACTGATAAATATCCAATATGGATCCCGGAACAGGAAAACCTACCCAGCTATTAGATTCGGCAATATAACTGTTCTCCCAGTAGTAGAGACCACCCACAAAGCTGAGATTACCACTGGCGTCATAAGTTAAGCGCAGTTCATGGCTATCCTGATCATAACTGCCGGGACGGCTGGTACCATATAATAGCTCCGGGGTCCCATCCCAGTTAGTTATAGCCTCCTCTTCAGACTCCCAGTGGCCGTAGAGGTAGTCAAGGTTGTAACTTTCGTTAATACTCCAGCGGGCTTCGAGGCCATATAATTCGGTATCGAAGGTGGCTGCAAGAGCGATAGGCACTGCATCCAAAGCAGAGGTAATCAAGAACGGGTTGTCTCGGTTAGCCGAGGGACCGCTGGACTTGAGGCCCAAGTTTGCCGTTTTCAATCGGTCGCCCGATATTGGCTGGCTTTCTGAAGGTGAGCAATAGTTGTAGGTATTACACAACAAATGTCGCTCCTGTCCGGTATTAATCAGCTCCGGGGTGTCTTGGTCGGTTTCTTCATTTTGATAAGTGAACTCAAACTCCAAGTCTTCGGAGGCATCCCATAGTAGGTTAATGCCATAGCTTTGGTAGTCAATTGCTCCGCGACCGTTCTCACCGGTGGTGATGTTGTCGTAGTAGCCTTCGCCTTGATCCCGCTTGGCCAGACTGACTTTAGCGGCGAGGCTATCAGTGACGCCAAAGTTGAGAATGCCATCAACGTAATGGGTATCATAGTCTTCGAACCCCACTCGGAACTTGCCACCCCACTCACCGGTTGGTTGAGTATGAGTCACGTTAATCAAGCCACCAATAGTGTTTCGTCCAAATAGAGTGCCCTGTGGCCCGCGAAGAACCTCGATGCTTGCTAGATCAATGCTACGCAACAGAGAGCCTGCATTCGCCCCCATGAAAATACCATCAACGACCACACCTACTGCAGGGTCGAAGTTCTTCTCAACGTCAGCAGCGCCGATGCCGCGAATAAAGATTGCCGCTACACCGCCGGGCCCCTGTCCTGTGTCATCAATAATTAGGTTGGGTGAGACGCTGGAAAGGTCTAAAAGGTCTCGAGCAAATGTGCGCTTTATTTCTGTCTCGCTCATCGCACTGACAGCCAGCCCCACATCTTGCAGGCTCTCTGTTCGTTTACGGGCAGTAACAACGATCTCTTCGAGGCCATTATTTTGCGCTGCGACTAGCGACGACGCCATTGTCATGCCTAAGGATCCGGCGGCAATAGCTATTGCAGTTGTTATGGCTCTTTTTTTCATTTTTTTTCTCCAGGGGCTGATTTAGACCATTTTTATTAGTTGTTTGATTCTTATACTTCCCAGTCACAGATCAATCACCAACAGTGGGCGACTAGCTATCTATCCGTGATTGAGGGTGGATGCATATAGACTGTAGAGTTTCTGGGTAGTATTACTCCCTTCAGAGTCCAGCGTGTGATCGTGTCGATAGTTGCAGAACTTATAATTATTTTTAGTGAACAGCATATACCTAAACAACTCTAAAATAACCCAAGTCAGAATGGGAGTCTAGGAAAAAGAAACATCGCCAAAAAATATAATTAATAAGCAGATACCTGATCTCAGCAATAAGTATATGATCATTATGAATTTATTACTTTGATGCGTCAGGTTTCAAATGGGTAGGTCAAAGTTATTGTCGTAAAATCATAGAAATGCTGTTGCTTTAAAAAAATTGCAAGCGTCATGTGTATCGACAAGCTCCCCAATCTGCCAAACCTAAACCTGTCTAAAATTTAACTTGTTTAATACTCTAAATAATTTCATGTGCATTATCGCCGCGCCACTCTTTTGAAACGGATAGGTCTTACGATCAACGTTGCGTAGAATAATGGCACGTTAAAATTTTATTTTCTGATGAGGGCCGAATCGGCACTGACAGATAATTGCGATTGTAAACTGACAATACAAAGATACTTCGTTAGTTGGCTAAGATTACTGACGCAGGGCATACACTATGATCGAAAAATAGATCTTGTGATATTGATTTTTTGGCTTGGCCAGCGCCGTCAAACATCGCG
>TARA_B110000879_G_scaffold113303_1_pt1 | contig 21714 bp, 21 predicted proteins | sample TARA_B110000879 | Tara Oceans TARA_B110000879 (sample SAMEA4398094) | marine metagenome | biome: Polar Biome; feature: [SRF] surface water layer (ENVO:00010504); material: water (ENVO:00002006), including particulate matter (ENVO:01000060) such as... | depth 5 m
TTCATTTCGTTCTGTCTCAAGGTCTTTTACGGCACCTGAAAGGTATCCGCGTTCAGATTCGCTCTTTTCATAGTTCTTTTGAAGTTCCGCATATTTTTTCTGAGGCACACAACTTCCTAAAAAGGCGGTAGTTAATCCAACAACGATAAAAAGTTTTATAAATCTAGACATAGTCAAGTGTTTGTAGAAATACAAAGATGTCTAAAGCCTTACTGCTAGTTTTTAGAAGTTTCGGATTTTATAAACAGTGAGTAGTTATAACGCAGAGTATCGCAAAGCATTCGCAATTGTTTTTTATGCTCTTAGAGATCGCAGAATTTAAAATATTGAATCGTTAGGTTACCTCTATTCTGGAAGCGTTATTGAACTTGAAAAGCGGAGCTTTTGGTGTGAAATAGCTAGTCAGAATTTCAAACCTGCCTTGTATTAGAAGAGATGCTGAACTAAATTAAATGCAAGTACAAAAACCTTTACCCACCAATCAAAATCATACTACGATTAGCCTGATTCTTTTTTGGATCAGAGAACTCTTCCAGAGTCTCCATTCCGCCGCGCATTCGGTGTTTGTTTCCAAGCGCTATTTTCACTACGGGCATTATTGGCTCATTTTTTCGAAAGACTTTAAGAATATTAACTTCATCCTCAGAAAACAAGCAGTTTTTAATGGTTCCGTTTGCTGTTAATCGAATTCTATTGCACGAATCACAAAACGGATTTGTTACAGTGCTTATGATAGAAAAGCTCCCAACGAAACCTTTAATTCGGTAGTTCTTGGAAGTATCGTTTGGTTTATCTTGAATGCGATCAATTTTATTTCCATCAAAATGTTCCGCAATTTTTTGAAGGATACTTGCCATAGGAACCAGTTTTTCGGTCTTCCATTCATTTCCTTCAAACGGCATGAATTCAATAAACCGAATAACTAAAGGCAAGTCTTTCGTTAACTCAATAAAATCGTTGATTTCATTTTCATTAAAATCCTGGAGCAGCACAACATTAATTCTAGGCTGAATACCAGCATTTAATGAAGCGTAAATATTTTTCATAACTCGATCAAATTGATCTCGTCGAGTAACATCAAAAAACTTTTTTTTATTCAGAGTATCCAAACTTATGTTGATACTCTTCATCCCTTTTTCTTTAAATAGAGGCAGGTATTTATCTAAAAGAACAGCGTTTGTAGTAATGCCAATTTCAGCGGGAAGTTCGGCTAAGCCTTTGTATATAAGTTCAAAGTCTTTTCTTAATAGTGGCTCCCCACCAGTTAATCGGATTTTAGTTACACCAGAATTTACAAATGTTTTGGCAATTTCAAGGACTTCATTTGCACTCATTATTGAATTGGGAGGAGACAAGCCTACTCCTTCTGCAGGCATACAATAAGTGCATCGCAAGTTGCATTTTTCAATTAATGAAATGCGCAAATAGGTGTGTTCTCGGTTAAAAGAATCAGTCAGATTATTCTCTGAAGTGTTCTCTGAAGTAGAATATGTTTCGAGCTCATTGTGCATCCTGCAAATATAAGTACTGGAAATGGTCATAATACGAGTAAAAATGAGCGGTATTTATGTATTTCTAACAGTTGAACCAGAAGATTCAATACACTTTTGCGCCCAATTATGAATGGCAGGTTAATGGGCTTTTTTGTGTTTTTAGCGTTTTACATTTTTTTGAATGTAATTAGCTATTTAAGGCTAAGGCAATGGTATAGTAAAAAGCAATATTGGTCTAAAATCAATTTAACGGTTCTCTTTTCAGAGCTATTCATAATAGCCGGAATAGCATTTATGTTTTATCGATTCCGAAATCCTTTGGAATTTCCAAGTGCTGTTCAAAATTGGCTTATTGGTGCATGGTTTTCTATGCTAGTGGGAAAACTAATTTTTGGATTAGTTGTGCTCATAGACGGCATTGTAGCGCTGCCATTTTTGGGAGTTAGGGCGATTCAAAAAAAGGATTTATCTTATAATCCTACCCGCAGAAAGTTTGTAAAAAATGCTAGTCTTGTAATTGCAGGAATTCCCTTCATTTCAATGATCAACGGCATTACATTCGGAAAATACGCCTATCAAGTTCGCCGGGTAACTTTAAAATTCTCCAACCTACCAAAATCATTTCAAGGGTTTACTATTGCGCAGCTATCAGACATTCATTCAGGAAGCTTCGATAACATTGATGAAGTAAAGCGTGGGGTAAAAATGGTGAATGAGCTAAAAGCCGATTTGATTGCATTTACGGGCGACCTAGTAAATAATAGAACTAAAGAAGTTCTGCCTTTTTTGGATATCTTTTCCAAATTGAGCGCTAAAGAGGGGGTCTACTCAATCAAAGGAAATCACGATTACGGAATGTATCGACCTTGGGCAAGCAATGATGATTTTTTAGCAGACCAGCAACAAATGGATGATGTTCATGCCCAAATGGGTTTCAAATTATTGAAAAATGAATACGCTATCATCAAAAAAGGAAGTGAAGAGATTCAATTAGTAGGGGTTGAAAATTGGGGTTTACCGCCATTTCCTCAAGTTGGAGACTTAGAAAAGGCTACCGGAAATGTAGATGCACCTTTTAGAGTATTGCTTTCTCACGACCCTAGTCATTGGGATGAAAAGGTTCGGCCTAACGCCAAAAACTATGATCTCACATTGAGTGGCCACACGCATGGAATGCAATTTGGTGTTGAGATACCGGGGTTAATAAAGTGGAGCCCAGTTAAATATAGATACCCAAGGTGGGCCGGTTTATATCAAGAAGGTAAAGAGTACTTGTACGTAAATAGAGGCTTTGGGTTTTTAGGGTTTCCAGGTCGAGTTGGAATTATGCCGGAGATAACTTTAATAACATTAGAAACTGCATAAGCTCCTGAGGCTAGCATAATGAAATTACTATTTTTGCCGCCGCTCGGTTATGATTGAACAACTACAAAAATATAAAGAGGAACTAGAGAAGGTTGCTGTAATGTCTGCTGAAGAAGTAGAGCAGTTACGCATCAAATTTCTAGGTCAAAAAGGTATATTAAAAGATCTTTTTGGTGCCTTTAAGACTGTTCCAGATGAGCAAAAGAAAGAGTTTGGGAGGCAATTGAACGATCTCAAAAACCTTGCACAAGAAAAAATTTCGGATCTCAAATCTGCTGTTTCAGATCAAGAGGGAGAGGAGGGGTCGATAAATGACCATACACTTCCTGGTAATTATAAAGAGTTGGGTGCGCGTCATCCAATTTCGTTAGTTCGTCAAGAGATCATTGATATTTTCGCGGGAATTGGATTTTCAATTTCTGAAGGTCCAGAGGTGGAAGATGATTGGCACAACTTTACGGCCCTTAATTTTCCAGAAGAACATCCAGCAAGAGATATGCAGGACACTTTTTTTGTTGAAAACAAGAATGGTGAAGAGGATTTGGTTTTGCGAACCCATACCAGTTCAGTTCAGGTTAGGATAATGGAAGCAGGAAAGCCTCCAATTCGAACAATTTCTCCTGGTAAAGTATTTCGAAACGAAGCTATATCAGCGCGTTCTCACTGTATTTTTCATCAAGTCGAAGGACTTTATATCGACAAAGGAGTAAGTTTTGCAGATTTAATGCAGACTTTACAGTATTTTGCGAGTGAATTGTTTGGGCCAAAAGCTAAAATTAGAATGCGGCCCTCTTACTTCCCCTTTACAGAGCCAAGTGCAGAAGTAGACGTGTGGTGGGGATTAGAAAACGAATCGGATTACAGAATAACAAAAGGTACTGGTTGGTTGGAGATAATGGGTTGCGGAATGGTTGACCCAAATGTTCTTATAAATTGTGGAATAGACCCAAATGAATATTCGGGGTATGCCTTCGGAATGGGAATTGAAAGAATTGCCATGAATCGATACGGAATAGACGATATTCGTATGTTTTTTGAAAATGATATTCGTTTTTTAAGGCAATTTAAAAGCGCTTTTTAGCCTTAAAGAATTGTTTATCAGGCAACAAAAAAAACATTGACTATATTTAAATAAATATTTTTCTTTGCATATAATTTTTAAAATTTAAAACTGGATTAAAATGTCAGACGTTTCAAACAAAGTGATCGCAATAATTGTAGATAAATTAGGAGTTGAAGAATCAGAAGTAACGCAAGAAGCGAGCTTTACAAATGATTTAGGAGCTGATTCTCTTGATACTGTAGAACTCATAATGGAGTTCGAAAAAGAATTTAACATTGCTATTCCGGACGATCATGCCGAGAATATCGGTACCGTAGGTGATGCTGTGAAGTATATAAGCGAAAACGTAAAGTAATCGTCTCTTTTTTATTGAATTTATAACTTTATCGTTTATTAGTGTATGGAATTAAAGCGTGTAGTGGTGACAGGTGTAGGTGCTCTAACAGCCATCGGAAACAATGCTGATGAGTATTGGAATGGATTAGTTAACGGCGTAAGTGGCGCCGCACCTATTACGCGATTTGATGCATCTCAATTCAAAACACAATTTGCTTGTGAATTGAAAAACTTTGATGTCAGTGATTTTATTGATCGAAAGTCTCAAAGAAAGATGGATCCATTTACTCAGTATGCTATGGTAGCTGCTGACGAGGCTATAAAAGATGCAGGTATTAGTATAGAAACTCAAGACCCCGATCGTATCGGGGTCATTTGGGCTTCTGGAATTGGAGGGATTCAAACCTTCCAAAACGAAGTTCAAGGTTTTGTTGAGGGTGATGGAACCCCACGTTTCAATCCGTTTTTTATTCCAAAAATGATTGCTGATATTGCTAGTGGTCAAATTTCAATGAAACACGGGTTTAGAGGTCCTAATTATTCGACAGTTTCGGCTTGCGCTTCTTCTACAAATTCAATAATTGATGCTTACAATTACATTCGACTAGGAAAAGCAGATGCCTTTGTTACTGGCGGTTCAGAGGCGGCAGTTATTGAAGCAGGAGTCGGTGGTTTCAATGCTCTGAAAGCGCTATCAACTCGGAATGATTCTCCAGAAACAGCTTCTCGCCCATTCGATAGGGATAGAGAGGGTTTTGTTTTAGGTGAAGGTGCGGGAGGTCTGATTCTAGAAGAATTAGAACACGCTAAAGCTAGAGGAGCAAAAATATACGCAGAGGTAATAGGTGGAGGCATGTCCGCTGACGCCCATCATATCACAGCTCCACATCCAGAAGGTTTAGGTGCACTTAACGTAATGAGAAGCACTTTAGCTGATGCTTATATGAACCCAGAGGATGTAGACTATATCAATGTGCACGGAACATCAACTCCACTAGGAGATATTGCTGAAACAAAGGCGATTCAAGGGGTGTTTAAAGACCATGCTTACAAACTAAATATTTCATCAACCAAATCAATGACAGGACATTTATTGGGAGCTGCAGGTGCAATTGAAACTATTGCTTCAATATTTGCGGTTTATCACAATATCGTTCCTCCTACGATTAATCACTTTACAGATGACCCTGAATTAGATTCAAAATTGAATTTCACATTCAATGAGGCTCAAGAACGTGTGGTGAATACAGCATTGAGTAATACTTTCGGATTTGGAGGTCACAATGCTTCAGTATTGGTAAAAAAGTTTAAAGGTTAAGTGGGATTTTTGGGGTTCTTTTTTAAAAAAGAAAAGTCCAAACAATATTCTTCATTTTCATTTTCAATATTTCAATTATTAGGATTTTATCCTAACGATGAATCCATCTATAAAGATGCGCTAGTACACATTTCTGTTACACGGAATAAAAATGTCCAAAGCAATAATGAAAGACTTGAGTTCCTCGGTGACAGTGTAATTGATTTAGTTGTTGCTCAATGGTTGATGGAGGAGTTTAAAACTGAACAAGAAGGTGTTTTGACACAGTTAAGAGCTAAGATTGTAAATCGTAAAAACCTGAATCACTGTGCCTTTAAAATGGGCCTTGACAAGCACATTCTAACCGATGGAAAGATTATTCTTAAAAACACGTCGATACCAGGAAACTGTCTGGAAGCAATAATTGGTGCTGTATATTGGGATTTTAATTTAGCAACAGCGTCGAAAGTAATTCAGAAGGTAATTATAGCGCATTTGGACTTAGACGATTTAATCGCAAATACGACGAATTTTAAGAGTACCTTGTTAGAGTGGTCACAACAAGAAAAAAATCAAATAGAGTTTGTTATTTCTGAAATATTTGAGGAAGAAAAAAAATTATTCCAAGCGGAAGTTCTTGTTGACGGAAATAGTGTTTCAAAGGCTAGTGGAAAAAACAAAAAGGATGCAAGTCAAAGGGCTAGTAAACTGGCAATGGAGTTATTGAACATTGGATAAACTATAATAGTTTTTAGAGTGTGTTTTACTTTGCTATTTGAAATTATAAATACTATAATATTGCAGTATGGCAACTCTCAGTTTTGAATACGATTACGATTTTCAGCTTATTGGGTTGTACTGCCATTTTAAAGATTATAGATTAGCGTGGGCGTTGAATAAAATGTTCGAGTTTGACTTTGTAAAGCAAGACCCCTATAGCATTAAAAATAAGGAAGATACGCAAGAGTTTTCTTGTTATACGTTTTTGATCGAGCACCAAGAATTGTATTATTACTTGCTCGCGAACAGAAGTGAACACGGGTTATTAATTCCCGAACGAAAGGATATTGATTATTTCATAATTATTGATGGTATATATGAACGATCGAAAAAAAAGGAATTCATTTCACAGTTAAGTGCTTTAAATGAGGTGCTATCTGCAGTTGAGGTGAACCCAAAAGGGTTGCGCTCCAAACAAAACTTATTAATGGAATAATGAAATATTTAGATAATAAAACAAAGATAATAGCGACTATTGGTCCGGCAACGAGTTCCCGAGAGATGCTTAAAAAGATCATTGAGACTGGTGTTAATGTATGTCGCCTAAATTTTTCGCACGGAACTCACGCGGATCACAAGGAAGTTTTAGAGCGGATTCGCAGTATTGACGAAGAATTAGAGATTCACACAGGAATTTTAGCTGATTTACAGGGACCGAAAATCCGAATTGGTGATATGGGTGAAGGAAGAGAGGTTGTCGCGGGAGACCTTCTTCAGATTACCATAAATAAAGATAATCCAGATGCAATCTGGATTAACTATAAAGATTTTCCTCGGGATGTTCAACAAGGGGAAAATATTTTATTGGATGATGGAAAACTCAAGTTCGAAATTGTTTCTACTGATGGAAAAGAGAACGTCGAAGCCAAAGTAATTTTCGGTGGTATTTTGAAGTCAAGAAAAGGAGTAAACCTTCCAGATACAAAAATTTCAATGCCTTGTTTGACTGAAAAGGATTTAGTTGATCTAGAATTCGTTTTAAAGTACGATATCCCTTGGATAGGCCTTTCGTTCGTTCGAAGTGCAGACGATGTATTGGAATTAAAATCTAGGATAGCAAAAGCTGATAAGACAAGTTTAGTAGTTGCGAAAATTGAAAAGCCAGAAGCAGTACAAAACTTAGATGCAATTATTGACGAAGCGGATGCACTTATGGTTGCTCGTGGAGATTTAGGAGTGGAGATTCCGCTGCAAGAGGTGCCCTTGATTCAAAAAAGCATTGTAAAACAATGTCGGAATAAAGCAAAACCAGTAATTATAGCAACCCAAATGATGGAGTCTATGATTGACAGTTTTGCGCCAAGTAGAGCAGAGGTAAACGATGTTGCTAATGCTGTTTTAGATGGCGCGGATGCAGTAATGCTGAGTGGTGAAACTTCTGTAGGTAAGTATCCTGTTGAAGTTGTGAGCACTATGATGAAAATTGTAATGCGAATCGAACAATCCGATCAGATCTACAACACGGAAATTTTCCCTGAAGATGTACCAGCACGTTTTATTACTGATAGTATTTGTAATAGTGCAGCGCAACTGGCTAAGACGGCTCATGCAACAGGAATAGTTACAATGACTTTTTCTGGATATACTGCTTTCAAAACCGCAAGTTATCGTCCTAATGGGTTCATATTCGTATTTACAGCGAATCGTAAAATCTTAGATATGTTAAGTTTGGTATGGGGCGTAAAGTCATTCTATTACAACGAGTTTGTAAGTACTGATCACACTATTGACGAAGTGAAATTATTCTTGAAAGAATATAAATATGCTGAAGTAGGTGATTATGTAATTCATATTGCGAGTATGCCAATTGCTAGAAAAGGAATGTCAAATATGTTGCGTATTTCTCATATTAAATAGACAAGAAACTTTAACGATTTCACATTACCTTTAAGAACTAGTTTTGTAAAAATTAAAAACAAAAATTATGTATCCTCCAGAATTAGTGGCACCAATGAAAGAAGACCTAACAAATGTTGGGTTTGAGCAGTTAACCGCTCCAAGCGATGTTGATTCTGTTTTAAATAATAACGAAGGAACCGTTTTAGTTGTGGTGAATTCAGTTTGCGGTTGTGCGGCAGCGAATGCTCGTCCAGCGGTGAAAATGGCTGTTCTAAATGATAAGAAGCCAGGAAAATTAACAACAGTATTTGCTGGTGTTGATGCTGATGCGACTAATCAAGCAAGAAAATACATGCTACCATATCCTGCAAGTTCGCCAAGTATGGGTTTGTTTAAAGATGGTAAGCTTGTTCACTTTATTGAAAGACATCATATTGAAGGTAGACCAGCTGAAATGATTGCTGAGAATTTAACTGCAGCGTTTAACGAGTATTGCTAGAATTTTAAAACAATAAACATAAAAAAAGGCTTCGAATTTCGAAGCCTTTTTTGTTTGCTGTAATTTGATAGCGGTTAATATAGAATAGAATACGGGCTAAAGTTTGTTGTGTCAGGTCCATAATGTAATGAAGAGTCTGCAATAAGGACTGTGTTTTCATGAAAACTTGGCCCAGGACGAAGCATAAGCAATACAACAAAGACCGCAGCAATTGAAGCTATTGCCGCCCAATTAATTGGCGGTGCCCAAATTGGACGAATCTTGCCTGGAAATGGAATAACATTGTTTTGGCGTCCATCAATGAACTGATTGTCACTTCCGAATTTCTCTTCAAAAGCAGCATCTAATTTCATTTTTGCATGAATTCGATCCGCATTAACATCATCTTTTCGCAGTGTATCTTCGATTCTATTATTTTTCATAAATCCCTTATTTAAAGTCTCCCATGCTGCTATTTTCAACACTACTAATTGTGTTGGCAAGAACCCTTTCTTCTAGTTCAAAATATCGATCCAAATTCTTTTTCATAACTCTAATTTTTTGGATTAAACATTTCCAGTTTTTCAGAAAGAACCTGCTTAGCGTAAAACAACTTTGACTTAACGGTTTCTTCTTTAATATTAAGTGCTTTAGCAATTTCTTCAATGCTAAAGCACTCGTGATATTTCATTATAAACGCTGTACTTGAGCCTTGATTTAAGTGACTCAATTCCTCAAACAAGCGTTGTTTTAAATAATTGTTCTTCTGCACTGTGCATTTGATTAAATTCTCGATTAACAATATGCGACGTATCCGATTCAGTATCCATAACTTTTCGAACCTCCATTTTCTTGTATTCGTTTTTCACCATGTTACGAGCTAGGCTATAAAACCAAGGTTAGAAAGCTTTTGAATTATCGAAAGCATCTGGTTTTTCGATAATTTTCATGAATAAATCGTGCAGGAAATCTTCCGATTTTTCCTGATTATTATTCAGCCTACGAAAAAAGAAATAAAACATTTTTTTCTCGTAGCGAGCCTACAATGTATCGAACGCTTTTTTGTTTCCATTTGTAATGGAAACCATGAACTGTTCGTCGGTTTGAGTTGTAACTTCCAACGTGTTTTTTGTCGCATTTATATGCAGATACACTCCTTAACTTCAAAAGTTCGTTTTGCATTTCAATTGATATGTTAACACGGGTTAAAGCTGCGCAAATTGGTGTTAAGGCAGAATTGATATATACCGTTACCTTTGCAGTCAATGGAAAAGCATTCGCCTACCGAAGGTTGCTCGCATGAGCACCATGATCATAGTAATCATCAGCCTGGAATGCATGTGCATCCCATTACCAAAAACCTAAAAGTTGCCTTTTTTCTTAATCTAACTTTTACGATTGTAGAAATTATTGGCGGGTTAATGACCAATTCTATCGCAATTCTTTCCGATGCTATTCATGACTTTGGAGATACTCTTGCTATTGGAGCTGCATATTATTTTGAAAAACTATCCGACAAAAAACGCGACAATCAATTTAGCTATGGTTACCGCAGGTTATCTACTCTAGCGGCATTGCTTAATGTGGTCATATTAACCACTGGTTCAGTGGTTATAATTACCCAAACTATTCCGAGACTGCTTGCACCTGAAGAAGTAAATGGGTTAGGAATGATTGGCTTTGCCATATTGGGTGTAATAATGAATGGAATTGCCGTATTGCGTTTACGCAGTAATTCAAAATCGCTGAATCAACGAACGGTAATGCTGCATTTACTGGAAGATGTGTTAGGCTGGGGAGCTGTATTAGTTGCTTCGATTGTAATTTATTTTACAAATTGGTACATTTTGGATCCGATACTTTCAATGCTTATTGCTGGGTACATTTTATTCAATGCGCTTAAAAATCTAAAGTCGATAATGCATATCTTTTTACAGGCAATTCCAAACGATGTAAATGTTCAGGAGATTCGACATTTGGCGCTTAACATAGATGGCGTTCAAGAAGTCAATGATTTACATGTTTGGTCGTTGGATGGAGAGTTTAACATAGCCAGTATGCACGTGTTTTATGTCGCTGAGTTTAATTTAGGAAAGAGCGAATGGCTAAAATCTGAAATACGAAAACTATTTGCTGAAAAAGGAATTGAACACGTAACAATTGAGTTGGAGGGCCCGGGAAACGGACAAGGAATATTGAATAGTTCCTTTCATTAAAGTTTATAAAGAGTCATTTAGAGTTATTTCACTATAATTCGATTCTTTTTGAGCGTCATCAAGCTCTATTGTCTCTTCAAACACCTTTTTCAATTCTTCAGATTGTTTTTTTCGAACGTACTCAAAATTTTCTCTCTGTTTAATAGCAATCATGTATTGGCGAACTTCGAAGACAATTAAGCCAACAAACAGTCCGAAACTAATCCAAAGCTTAATGCTGAAGGTGCTGTTCTTATTTTCATTCATAATTTTCAGTTTGATCGAGTTTTTGTTTGCAAAACTATTATCAACCTAGATTAAACTAAATTAATCGTACTTTTTACTAAAAGGTTATTTTCACAATAAGACTTGTAAACAGTATTGTGTTTAACTAATTTGATAGTTGAAATATGTATTTTCGAGGGTCTTATAATTCGGTTAAAATTACCCTAAATTGCAGAAAGAAATTGAAATAGCGGTAACTCCGCAAGTGGCTCATCATAAGGATTTGCTTATTGAAGAATGTGCTCTAGATTTGGGAGTTCCCACCGAAGAAGTGGGTGATGTCAAGGTTCTAAGGAGGTCTATTGACGCTCGATCGAAGCAAGTTAAGTATCGTTTAAAATGTAACGTTTATATCAACGAAGAACCTGCAGTTGAGTCGGTAGAAAAGAGGGCGTATCAAAATATAAGTGATAAGCCCCGAATTGCCATTGTTGGTAGTGGTCCGGCGGGATTATTTGCGGCTTTACGGTTGATAGAATTGGGTTTAAAGCCAATAGTAATTGAACGTGGAAAAGATGTGTCTAATCGTAGAAAAGATTTAGGATTACTGCACAGAGAACATATTGTAAACCCTGATTCAAACTATTGCTTTGGAGAAGGTGGAGCGGGAACCTATTCCGATGGAAAACTCTATACGAGAAGTAAAAAAAGAGGAGACCTTAATCGAGTACTCGATATTTTAATCGAACATGGAGCTCAACTTGATATTAGAGTTGATGCACACCCGCATATAGGTACCAATAAGCTTCCCAAAATCATTGCCAATATGCGCAAGACTATTTTGGAATCGGGTGGAGAAGTTTTGTTTGATACCAGAGTAGAGGATATACTGATTAAGTCAGGAAAAGCAGTTGGTGTAGTTGATCAAAACGGAAATGCTATTGAGGCTGTTTCTATTGTTTTGGCAACAGGACATTCTGCGCGAGATATTTTCTATCTATTGCATACAAAAGGACTCGAATTAGAAGCTAAAGCTTTTGCCATGGGCGTGCGAGTAGAGCATCCACAGCCAATTATCGATAAACTTCAATATCATTGCGAAGGACCAAGAGACAAGAACTTGCCATCGGCACCTTATTCTGCTGTGGAGCAGATAAATGGTCGAGGAGTATATTCTTTTTGCATGTGCCCAGGAGGGTTTATCGTTCCCGCTGCGACAGCTCAAGAAGAATTGGTTATTAACGGAATGAGCACTTCTACTCGAGATTCTCGCTATGCAAATTCGGGTGTTGTTGTGGAAATTGAACTGGAAGACTTGAAACCCTACGAAAAACATGGAGTGTTTGCTGGATTAGAATATCAGAAGTACTTGGAAAATGCTGCTTGGAATGCTGGGGGAAGAACGCAAACCGCTCCAGCACAGAGGATAGTTGATTTTACCGAAGGAAAAATGTCTAGTGAATTAAACGATTGCTCCTACATTCCTGGAATACAATCATCACCTATGCACGAGTGGTTGCCAAAGCATATTGGTAAACGATTGCGAAAAGTATTCAAGGCTTTTGATCAAAAAATGAACGGTTACTACACTAATGAAGCCCAAATTGTAGGGGTAGAATCTAGGACCTCTTCTCCTATAAAAATCCCTAGAGATGCGACTACCTTGCAACATCCTCAATGCGAAGGATTGTATCCGAGTGGTGAAGGCGGAGGTTATGCAGGAGGAATAGTTTCTGCAGCGATTGATGGAGAAAAAGTGGCTGAAGCCATTGCAAAAAACTTAAACTAAGAAAGAATGATTGAAATATCGGAAGCGAAGTTGGAAATGCTTTCTGTGCACGCAGTAGGAAATAAATCAAAAGAAGAAGGTTGTACTCCTTCAATGGGTGTTTATGACTTGCATGATGAGTTGGAAGATGTGTTATTTACTTATTTTCTAAAGCCTTTTAAATCGGAAGATTTATTTAAGTTCAAGCATGAAGTTGATTTGAACATGAATGAAGTGTTTAGCTATGCAAAAACCATTTTTAATGAGCCAGACAAGTTTCATTTGTACTCAGTAAACATGCTCAAGCATTTGTACAATCAGTCAGAGCATCCACACATTAAATCCGGTGAAGTATACATTGCTAAATTCAGCGATATTGTTTTAGAAGGAGAATTGGTTGAGGCAATTGGGATTTTTAAATCGGAAAACAAAGACACGTTTATAAAGGCGCGTGATAAAGGAAACTTTGTAATGCTAGATCTTGAAAAAGGGATTGACGTAAAGAAATTGGACAAAGGGTGCTTGATTTTTAATACCGAAATAGAGTCTGGATATCGCGTCATGACTGTGGATCAAAATAATTACGACACGCAATATTGGAAAGACGATTTCCTGGGCCTGGAAGAAGATAAAAACGATGTTTTCTTGACAAAAAACGTAATTAATTTATGCAAGGATTTTTCGAAAGAAGTAGTTCGAGCAGAAGGCAATCCAAAAGATCAAGCCATGTTTATGGCAAAGTCGGTTGATGCGATTTCTCAGCAAGAACAATTTTCAATGGACGATTTTAAGGAAGAACTTTTTAGAGACGCTCCAGTGGAGATGAAAGACCGTTTTGAGGACTATCAGCAGGTGTACAAAGAAGAACGGCAAATAGATTCAATTGATGGTTTCGAAATCGCTGAAGACACCTTGAAGAAGGAAAAGAAGAAGATTAAAAACATCATTGAATTGGATACCAATATTCAGATCAAAATGAATTTTACTGATGCTAATTCGGGGGATAAATTCTTGGAAAGAGGTTATGATGCTGAAAAGGACATGTACTTCTATAAGGTTTATTTTAATAGAGAGAAGCGGTAGGACATTTAAAGAAACCGACCCACCTTTGCGATCTTGTCAAAAGGCATAAAATACATGTTGATTTCCGTGCTTGGGTTTGCGCTCATGCAGTTATGCGTCAAGTATTTAGTGCATTTACCAACTACTGAAATCGTCTTATTTAGATCGATAGTTTCGCTAGCATTGAGTTTGGCTGTAATTCTTCAATCAGGGATTGCTCCTTTTGGGGTAAACAAAAAATTTTTAATTCTTCGGGGTTTATTTGGAACTATAGCGCTCACATTGTATTTTTTTACGATTCAGAACTTACCCATTTCAACTGCAGCAGTGCTTCAGTATTTATCGCCAATTTTCACGTCAATTTTTGCTATTAAAATGCTCAATGAGCCCATGCCAAAAAGGCGGTGGCTATATTTTGGTTTGTCAATATTTGGTATATTGGTTGTAAAGGGCTTTAACCCTGACCTTGAGGCAAAATATTTGGTTGCGGGAATAGGGTCAGCCGTTTTTGCTGGGCTTGCTTATAACTGTATCCGCATTTTAAGAAATACCGATCGCCCGGTGGTTATTGTGTTTTATTTCCCTTTGGTTGCAATACCTATTATGTTGCTATTATCTATTAACGATTGGGTTTGGCCGCAGGGGGTTGATTGGCTTATGATTGTACTCATGGGTATATTTACTCAAATAGGTCAAGTTTATATGACCAAGGCATTGCATGCGGATAAGGCTACTATTATTACCAGTATGAAATACACAGGAATCATCTACGCCTTGGCCTTTGACTTCTTCATTTTTGGAGTAGAATACCAATGGGGAATGTTTGTAGGAATAGCATTGGTGTTGAGCGGTGTTCTGCTAAATATCCTGAAGAGAGATTAATAGTTTAAAAAAGGATTTTATAGCCGATTCAAGCTAACAATTAACCGCCTTTTAACGAGTCAAATAGAGCCCACTCTTTTACCCTTGATGTTTTAATGTTTTTCCATTAGATACCATTTCGTAGAGCTAGATAGAATGACATTAACAGCTATAATCAAAGTAAAGAGAAGCCAATATTCACTTACAAAATTATTAATCCTGTATTCAGAGACTTATCATACAGAGCAGCGATAACTGCGGGTTTTAATAGTTTTTGGTTGCTTTTACTCTTTGAAAAGGGGGTGAGCTGTTTCCTTAAGCCCATTTGATTATCGAAGAAGTTGGAGGCTTACAAAGTCTATGGTAAAACAAAAAGCCCGAATCACTTTCGCAATTCGGTCTTTCAATTTTATTATCAGATTAGCTAATAACCAGCTTTAGCCTTTAAACCCTGCTAACAGATACTTAAAACGAATAAGCAAGTAGTACATTACTGGAACAATAACCAAGGTTAAGAAAGTAGCGAACGTGAGTCCGAAAATTACCGTCCAACTCATAGGTCCCCAGAACATAACGTTCTCTCCACCAAAATAGATGTCTGGATTCCATTCTCTTAAGAATCTAAAGAAATCGATATTCATTCCCGTCGCCAATGGCAACAAACCAAATACGGTTGTAATTGCAGTAAGCAATACCGGTCGTAAACGTGTTTTTCCACCCTCTGCAACACAGCGTATAACTTCTGCAACAGGTAATTTATCGCCTTTTTCTTTGTCCAATCCTAGCTCATTCATTCGTCGTGCAATTACCAAATTGGTATAATCGATGAGCACAATGGCGTTGTTTACCACAATACCCGCAAGCGATATAATACCAATCATTGTCATAATAACAATGAAGTCCATTCTGAAAATAATCAAGCCAAGGAATACTCCAATCAATGAGAATACAACCGAACCAACTATAATGATAGGAGTGCTCAAAGAATTGAACTGAGAAACGATAATCAAGAAAATTAGGAATACAGCAATCATAAGTGCGCTTATTAGAAACGCAGATTCTTTTGCTTGATCTTCTTGCTCACCAGCAAATGCTAGTTTATTGTCAGCAGGTAAATCGTATTCTTTTACAGCTTCCTTAATCTCTGCAACTACTTCATTGGCGTTATAGCCATCCAGTACGTTAGAAGCAATCGTAATCATACGATTCATGTCCTTTCGTTTAACTGAACTGTAGGTAGAGGTCTTTTTTGCAGTTGCAATGGCCGAAATAGGAATCTGACGAATTTGACCGTTTGTAACATCTCTAAATGTGATTTTTTGATTCATCAATAAATCAGCGTTGTAACGATATTTATCCTTCAACCGAATTACGATGTCATAGTCGTCTTCACCGTCTTTAAACGTTGAAACTTCTTGACCAAATAATGCTGTTCTAAGCGCAGTTCCAATTTGAGCAGTTGATACATTAAATCGCCTTGCTTTCTTTCGATCTACTTGAATAATGAACTCAGGTTTTCCAACTTCAACATCCAATTTCAACTCTTCAATACCACCTATGTTTCTGCCATTGATAAAGCTCTTCACATTCTCTGCTTGAGTAATTAGATTGTCATAATCATCACCCGTCAACTCAATCGTAATTGCTTTCCCTGTAGGAGGTCCATCATTGTTTTTATCTACGGTAACTTGAATGCCAGGTACACCTCGAACAATTTTTCGAATGTCTTCCATTACATCAGAAGTCTGTATGCCTCTTCGATATTGAAATTCAACAAAACTTACAGCAATCCTTGCTTTGTGAGGAGTGTTAGCCATTGAAGGCCCCGCTGCAGGATCCGATGCACCTTCACCAACTTGAGCAATTACAGATTTGATCAAGAAGTTTTTGCCTTTGCCTCTTACTTCAGCTCCGGTGTTGTCTTCGTAACGTTTTCCATAATCCAAAATCTTAGCTTCAAGCTCTTTCGTAATTTCATTTGTTTCTGTAATGTCCGTTCCAATTGGAGCTTCGATAAATATGTTTACATATTTAGGTTGTCCAATAGGGAAGAAAATCACTTTTGGTGGGATAACTGCCATCAAGAAAAAAGAGAAAAACAACATTCCAAAAGTTCCTACGAAAAACCAGATTGGATTCTTTCTTCTCAAAGCAAAGTTTACAAAATTCTTATATCTGCTTTCCATCCATGGAAGCAATTTAGTCTGAAACCATTTGGTGCTAGGCGATAAAACATATACGTTTAAAAAGCCAAGTAAACCTATAATAATCAGCAAACTACCAATAGTGCTCATTCCTCCAGCTGCTCCATCTGCACCGTCTATCATTCTTAAGACAGCACCTATAACTAGCATAGAGATTCCGAAAATCGCAAGTTTTTTAGGGTTAGTTTTTTTCTCTTCAACTTTCATTAGAGATGCAGTAAGTACTGGATTAATTACCAATGCTACAAACAATGAAGAGCCCAATACTGTCATTAAAGTAATAGGTAGCCAAAACATAAATTCGCCCATCATACCTGGCCATACAGCCAATGGAAGAAATGCTGCGAGTGTAGTTGCTGTTGACGCTATAATTGGCATGGCAACCTCTCCGACACCATATTTTGCAGCGTCAAATGCAGACATACCTTCGTCGTCCATAAGGCGGTAAATATTCTCTACAACTACAATTCCGTTATCCACCAACATACCCAATGCAAGGATCAATGAAAAAAGAACCATTGTGTTTAAGGTTACTCCAATCGCACCCAAAATAAACATGGATAGAAGCATACTTAGTGGAATCGCAATTCCAACAAAAAGCGCGTTTCTTATTCCCAAGAAAAATAGGAGAACCAGCACAACGAGTAACATTCCAAAAATGATACTGTTTTCCAATTCGGAAACCATTCTACGTGTATCATCACTCTGGTCATTGGTCATGGTAATGGTAACATCATCAGGAATAACATTAAGCTGTGCCTCTGCAATAATTTTATTGATCGATTCAGAAGCTTGAATCAAGTTTTCACCCGCACGTTTCTTAACGTCAACCATTACAACAGGCTTTTTATATTCTCTAGCGTAACTCGTTTTTTCAGCTTCTTCAAAAACTACCTCTGCAATATCTCTTAGATATACAATGTTGAATTTTTCTTGTTTTACAGTGATATCTTCAATATCAGCTGCACTGGTAAAGTCACCTACAACACGAACCGTTCTTCTTGTTGAACCCGTCAAAATATCACCACCAGATATGGTAACGTTTTCATTACGTATAGCGTTAGAAATGTCGTTAAATCCAATTTTCATGGCTTCCATTTTGGCAAGATCCACGTTAATTTTCATTTCTTTTTCTGTTACTCCGCGAACGTCAACTTCAGTAATCTCTGGAAGTGCCTCAATTTTATCTTCTAAATACTCGGCATACTCACGCAATTGGTCTACAGAATAATCTCCCGAAAGGTTAATGTTTACAATCGGCATCATTTCCGACATGTTCATTTCAAACACATTAGGATCAGCTGGTAAATCATTTGGGAAATCAGGATCTCCTTTTGCTAAATCAACTTTGTCTTTTACCTTTCTAAGTGCCTCTTCTGGCGAAATGCTAAAGTCAAATTCAATAAAAACAGTAGAATAGCCCTGAACCGAAGTTGAGGTCATTTTATCAATTCCTGAAATCGATTTTATCTCTTTCTCTAGTGGACGTGTAATCAGTTTTTCAATATCCGCAGCAGAATTTCCAGGGTAAGGAGTTCCAACATAAATCTGAGGAATTACAATCTCTGGAAATGCCTCTCGTGGCATTGAACTATATGTAAAGAAACCTGCAATTAAGATAATTGCGGTTATTACATACACCGTCATTTTGTTCTTTAGGGCTCCAGTTGAAAGAGCGAACTCTTTATGCAACCCTTTGTTTTCTTTATTTTCCATTGTATGGGATTTTAAAAGGAGTGTCTTAGTTTTTTATTGAAACTTGTTCACCAGATCGAATACTGCGAGCGCCTCTGTCAACTATTGTTTCAGAGCCTTTCAAGCCTTTCGAAATCATTGATTTTCCTTGGTAGTTCATAGTAACTTCTACAAGTTGTTTTTGAACAATGCTGATGCCTGATTTTTGATTTACTACAAATACATATTTTGTATCTGAAGCACCCTCCATGATTAACCCAGCATTAATAACAACTGCACTATCCTGAGAAAAGTCGTTCACATTGATCAATGCAACCATATTAGGCTTAAGAATATTTTCAGAGTTGTCGATGTTTACTCTAATCTTGAATGTTCTGTTATTCGGGTTTATGAATTGACCAACTCGTTCAATTTTAGAATCGATATCCATTCCTAGAGCAGGAAAGCTTATCACAACGTTATCGCCAGCTTTTACTTTTCCAACATAGTTTTCAGATATATCTGCCTCAACATACATATTTGTCAAGTTCATCAATCTTACAACAGGCATACCTGGCATTGCCATTTCACCTTCTTTAGGGAAAATCTCGTCAATAACACCTGCAAATGGAGCGGTTATGTTTCCTTTAGAAATATTTGCTTGCAGAGCATCTAAGCTGTTTTTAAGTGCATCACGATTGTTTTTTGCTTGTAGAAATTGCATTTCTGATCCAATTTTTTGATCCCACAGTTTCTTTTGTTTTTTGAAGGTGGTCTCAGTTAATTCCATTCTTGTTTTCAACTCAGCTTCTTGCTCGCGCATTGCTTGAATATCCATTATCGCGATAGTTTGACCTTTTGTAACCTGCTCGCCTTCCTTTACTTTAATAGAAATAATGGTAGCTCCAATTTCTGGAAAGATCTGTGCGTTTTGATCAGAAGATAGTGACCCGTAAACTTGAAAGTAATGATTAAAGGCCTCTAAAGAAGGATTAGCAGTACTAACTAAGGCTAAAGATTTTGTAGTGTCCAAAGCAGAAATTTGCAATTCAATTTCGGCTAGTCTATCTCCAATTGTTGTCTTTACATCTTTCAATGAATCTTTCTCTTGCTTTAGCATAGAAAGCTCATCGGTTGCTACTTCTTGGCTGCATGATATCATGAACAAGCTAGCTAGAAAAAATACAGTTATCTGTTTCATTTTCGTTTTTGTTAGAATAGGGGTGTTATTATTTTTCATTTTTATTTAGTTCCTAATGCGTAATCCAAATCAGCTTTCGCTTGAATTAATTCAATTACCGCCATTATGTAATTCATTTGAGATTGGAGGTATTGGTTTTCTGTTTGGGTAACTTCAACACTGCTAGTCATTCCTTCAGAGTACTTTATTTGAGTTTGTTTTTTAATTTTTCCAGCGAGCTCTAGATTTTGAGAGGAGTTGTCAATTTTGTAGATTGCAGTTTCATAAGCGTTCTTTTTGGTTGCCATATCCAAAAACAATCCTTGTTCAGTTTGCTTAAGTCTTAAGTTCGCTTGTTCGACGCCCACTTTAGCTTGTTGTATTTTATTGTGACGCATCCCTCCAGCAAAAATTGGCACGTTCAATTGAACACCTATAATGCTTGTTGGAAACCATTTTCCAGCGCCAGAGAAATGATTGAAGTCATTTCCGAATGAATTGCCTTCATATAGAAAATTCCCATAAAGTTTAGGATAATTCCCCATTTTTTCATTACTCAGAGTAAGCTCTTGAGTGCGCATGCTCAAAGTTGCAGCTTGATAATCGACATGATTTTCTACCACCAATTTCGAGTTCATGTTTTGGTCTTTATTAGAAAAAGGATTTTTTATATCATCCAATTTTTCCGTTAAAGTGATTTCCGTTTTAATGGGCATTCCCATGGTAAACTTGAGCATATCTACGGATGTTTTTTTCTGATTTTCAGTTTGAATCTTCAGATTTTCGGTGTTGAGAAGAAGCAAGCGAAGTTGATCAACATCTTTTTCTTCTATAAATCCAGCATCGAACATTGCAGCAGCTTCATCAACCATTGTTTGCAGTTGCTTTTCATTTTCTGCAATCAGCATGGCGTTTTCGTCTGCAGCCAGAACCATTCCGTATGATTTCGTTATATCTCTTGCTATCTCTGCATCAGTCTTAGCTTTTTGAGCATTTACTAATTCTAGGAATGTTTTAGAAGCTTTAAGTCCCACTAAGTAGGAGCCATCAAATAACAACTGGCTTACCGAAATTCCAGCTTTCATATTACTTTTCACGCCAAATTGTAATTCTAAAAATTCGTCTGGTGAGGCAGCTGGATTAAAAGAATTTGCAGGCGCTAATTGCACCGGAATTTGCAGGAAATAATTGTATCCTGCACTGGCGTTGATTTGAGGAAGCCCCATTCCTGTAATTTCCTTGATGCGCTGCTCTGCCTTTCTAATGTCCAGCATAGCGTTTCTGGTGAAATAAGAGTTCTCAGCGGCATAGTCTTTTGCCTCCTTGAGACTAAAAGATGTCTTTTCATCTTCAGCTTGTCCAAACAGCAGCGTGCTTAAACAAAGAGTGATAATTAGAGTTAGAGGTTTTTTCATTTTTTTATAATCTGTTTTGAGTGTTTTTTAACTTTTTCTTTAAGGTATTCAATACCTTTTTCTGAGGCTAGCCCTCGAATGTGATATCTGAAGGTTTCTAGGTAAACTTCTGCAGATGAAATCTCTTCTGGAAATAAGTCCCGATTAAAGAAATCATCCATTCTCGCTAAATAGACTCCTGTTAAAATTGGAATGTTTAGATCATCACGATACAAACCTTGATCAATTCCTCTTTGCATATTCGAAGAAACCCAGTCTTTAACGACAGTCATCTTGTACTGTTGAAAGCTAGTCATAGCTTCAGGATAATATTTTTGAAGGTCGTACATTACAGAAGGGTGCACATTTTTAAGTTGGCCAACAATCACTTTAGAAATTTCAAAGTTTTCATCGATTGCATTTTGCCCGATTTTTATGCAAGAATCAATTGCACAGGTTTCCATTTCATGGTGATACTCCATTCCTTTTAGCACCAATTC
>TARA_B110000879_G_scaffold92823_1_pt1 | contig 21714 bp, 16 predicted proteins | sample TARA_B110000879 | Tara Oceans TARA_B110000879 (sample SAMEA4398094) | marine metagenome | biome: Polar Biome; feature: [SRF] surface water layer (ENVO:00010504); material: water (ENVO:00002006), including particulate matter (ENVO:01000060) such as... | depth 5 m
CGAAGGAGGATGTAGTGATATACAGTCAGAAATTGCTCTGGTAAATACAAATCAAATCCCGATAATTGATTTTGCTCAAATTACAATTTACAGTGAGGAAACCTTTTTATTCGAGCCAAGTTCAGTTGCAGGTAATATTGTGCCTACTGGTACAACGTATACATGGACTACACCAACAAGTAGTAGTCCAGGAGCAATTTTAGGATCTTCTGCTGAGAGTTCTTCACAAACAAATATTAGTCAGACACTAGAAAATACAGACATATTTCCTGTAATAGAAACTTATATTATTACTCCTGCAGCACCAAATTGTGTTGGAAACACTTTTACATTAGAAGTTACCGTGAATCCTAAAATAATATCGAATGTTTTAGTTACAAATAATACTTGTTATGAATCCAATGATGGGGATATTACTGCAAATATTACAGGAGGGGTACCTTTTACAAGTGGATCTCCTTATTTAATTTCATGGACGGGGCCCAATTCATTTAATTCAACGGCAAGTATTATATCCAATTTAATCGCTGGTATTTATATCTTAAGAATTGAGGATAGTAATGGTGTTTCTATTACTGAGCAGTATACCGTTACACAACCAGATTTATTAACAATCACTACGGATCTTGAAAAAAATATTTCATGTTTTGATGGAAATGATGGTGCAATAGAAGTAAGCATTTCAGGAGGAACATTATCCTATACATTTAATTGGACTACGACAGATGGTACTGGGATTATACAAGGAAATAAAGATCAAAATGGTTTAACTGCCGGAACTTATAACTTAGAATTAACAGACGATAATCAATGTGTAACGACAAAAACCTTTATTCTAACGGAACCTCAAGCAATAGCAATTAGTACTGTCTTAAAAGAAGACATTCTTTGCTTTGGTGATAATACCGGAGCCATAGAAATAGTGGTAACTGGGGGAACTCCTATTGAGGTTTCCTCAGGAGTATTTGGCTATAATTATAGTTGGACAGGACCTGACGGTTTTACGAGTAATGACCAAAATATTTCAAATCTATTTGCGGGTACTTATACCATCGAAATAACAGATGATTTGAATTGTGTTGAGCGAGCAGAGATTATATTAACAGAACCTACAGCAATTGAAATAAATTATACAAAAACAGATGCAACCTGTTATGGGGCAACTGATGGATCAATTGATGTAACAGTAACCGGAGGGAGACCTCCATATCAGATATCGTGGAGTAATCTTGGGAATGGTTTTTCACAATCAAATTTATCTGCTGGAAATTATACTGTCACTATCGTAGATGAAAATCAGTGTGAAGCAAATGTAATTATCACAATAGAGCAACCAATATTCTTTATTGCGCCCATCGTGAATCCAATTTCTTGTAACAATGAAAATGATGCTTCTATAGACTTAAATTTAACAGGAGGGATTGCTCCAATTACGGTTTTATGGAGTGATGATCCAAGTGCAGGGATTCAGCGGAATAATTTAGGTCCTGGAACCTACGTGGTCACAATTATTGATAGTGATATTAATCAATGTCCAATAGAAGAAACTTTTATCATCACTAATCCACCTGCGATTGCAGTCACAAGTATTGTTGCAGATGCCATTGATTGTAATATCGAAAACAGTGGAAGTATTCTTTTGGAGGTCTCTGGAGGAACCCCTCCTTATGATTTTATGTGGAACACTGGTCAAACGACGGAAGATCTAAATAATATTCCTGCTGGAGATTATACTGTTGAAATTAGAGATAAAAATGATTGTATCGAAATTAGACAGTTTAGTATTTTTAGGCAAGACCCAATCAACATCACTTTTAATGAAACGCTATTGTCGGATTGTGTTGCAAATATCAATACTGTCGAAAATACACCTATCGTCATAGGTGGATTTTTACCCTATACCTTCAGTTGGTCTGCTGGAATTACCTCTGGAGCGAATAATGAAACAATGACAACAGATCAGAGTGGTGCTTATACACTAACGATCACAGATGGACAGGGCTGTATCGAAACTGCAACCATACAAGTAGATGTTCCACCAATTGGAACACCAGATTTCTCTTACAGTTCTTTCGCACTAACCCAGTATGGTTTTATATCAATAGATGATCCAATACAATTTACAAATCTAACCACGGGAAGTTATTCTAGTTTTTCTTGGGATTTTGGTGATGGAAGTCCAGTCGTGAATACACTAAACCCAATACATACCTATGACGAAGTAGGTTCTTTTAGAGTAACCTTAACGGTCGTATATGAATCCGGATGTGTATTAAAAATTGGACGAACCTTAAATATAACATTGGGATATTCGTTAGTACTCCCAAATGCATTTACACCAAACGACGATGGAATAAACGATTTTATGCGACCTATCCATCGAGGTTTTACAGAAATAGAAATGTCTATTTATGATACCTGGGGAGCACTCGTTTATTATGAAAAAGGAATTTCATTAAAAGGATGGGACGGTTTAATCGCCGGAAGTCCTGCCGAAAACGGCAATTATATTCTAGATGTAAAAGGGCTCACTTTTTATGAGCGAATGGTTAAAGATAGAAGCAGCATAACTTTATTGAAATAAAATGAAAAAATTCATAATCCTAATATTATTAGTTTCAAGTTTACAAAATTATAGCCAAGATGTTATTTTTTCACAAAACTTTTTAGTTCCTGAAACCATAAGCACCTCTTTTACGGGAGCAATAAGGAGTACTAAAACAGGATCTGTTTCTAGATCGCAATGGAGAAATAGTGCTTTGAAAATTACATCAAATTTTGCTTTTGTAGACACTTGGTTTGAGGGTTTTAAATCTGGTTTAGGGGTTAGTTTCTTGAATCAAAAAGAAAGTGGTTCTAATTATACTTTTAATCAAGTAAACTTAAACTTTGCCATGGCATTTGAAATAAGCGATACCTGGTACTTTAGGCCAAGTGTTTCTGCTGGGCTAGGGAATAAAAATTATGGATTTCAAAATTTACTTCTAGAAGATCAAATTGATTTAAATAATAATTTTATAAACACGAGTACCATAGACCCCATTTTACTAAAAGCACAAAGATCTTTTTTAGATTTTAGTACTTCAATACTCTTTAACAATGAAGATTCTTGGGTTGGCCTTACCCTTAAACATCTTAATAAACCAAATATATCACTTACTCAAAATGGAGAAGTTCCTTTAGATGTATTTTTATCGGTGCATACAAAGTATTACATCCCGTTGTTGGAAAATTATAGAACCTGGTTTGCTAGTAAAAGTAAAATTTTTGTACTCTCAAACTATATGCAACAAGGAGCCTATAATCGCTTCGATTTAGGATTGCAATACATTTTCGAAGATCAAATGTCTTTTGGAATGATGGTTGTCACGATTCCATCAAAGAACACTGAAGAAACTTCAACAATCAATTCAATTAGTACCTTTGCAGGAATTAGATGGCAAGGATTTCGATTTGGATATTCTTATGATATAAACACAACAGAACTCGTTAATACCGGTGGTATTCACGAATTCTCTGTTTCCTATGATTTTGAAATAAATATTAGGGCATTGGATCGCTATAAGTGTGTGCCGTTCTTTTAGACGAAGAAAAAAGGCATTTACAACTACTCTTTATAGAAGAGTAGTTTATTGCTATTGAGAGACCATTGAACTTCTTTAAATTTCTTAAGAAACTGAATGCCCAATAAAGAGGAATTGGCAGATTCGAGGGTCTTAACAGCTGCGATAACATTTCGTACTTTATAAGTTCCAATCGTTAATTCTTTGATTTTAATTAACTGATTATCTAAAGGCTCTCCCCTAACTCCTACGCTGGTAACAGTAATGTTTAAATCTTCATATACCAAGCCTTTCTCTTTTAAGTTCTCAAAAAGTTTGTATCCTATTGAAAACATTTCTGCACCTGTATCAAAAACAAAACGGACGGGTTGGATCGGGGTTTTTGTTTGAAATCCAAGATAGACGTACATCGTGTCGTCATTTTCCTCGCTCTCAAGAGGTATCGATATCGACTGATCTTCTCCAATAATATCATCAATGACATAATAATTTTCAATGTTACTGGTTTTACTTACAGAGGTCCCATTTTTAAATTTACTTTCAGTAATAATATTGTTTTGGGTGTATACTTGTAGTCCCGTCTTTAATTTTGCATTTGAATAATGAGAGCCTTTGGTTGATTTTTTAAATTTAGAAGATAAATATGCTGTTTCTGTAATGGCTCCGCCTATATAATTTCTGGTTGATTGATCTCCGTTTTCAAAAAAAGCTTCCTTTGTGCCTTCGTAAAATTCATCATTTCTGAATTCACCTTTTAAGCGTTGGTATTGACCACTAAAAATTATTTTTTGCTCTCCAGTTCCATGAAACATATTGTTTTTAAAATTTCCATTGTAAGACCCCTGGTTTGCATACTGCATCTTCCCGGCACCTTCCATAGAATTCTTAACCCAATTGCCAGTATAAGAATCACCATTGCCAAAATTCATTATCCCAAAACCATTGAAATAATTTCTACTCCAATTGCCTTGATAAACATCTCCATTGGTATAGGTTAATGTCCCAAAACCATCGGCGTTCGATTCATAGTCTAAACAACCAATATAAGTACCATTTGTAAATTCTTTAACATCAGTACATCTTTTAGTATCTTGACTGTATAGATTGAGTGAGGTAATCAATAAAAGGAGGGCAAGTTGTTTCATTAATGTTTTTAACAAAAATAAGAAAAATAAACACTTATAAAGTCATTAAACCGAAGACACTACTTTTTATCGAATCGTTTGATATCGATTTCGGGATCTAATGGTTCACCAACCTCTAAATGATAAAACAGGTTCTTTGCAATTGTTGGAGATATCATCACGCCTCTTGTTCCGAGACCGTTTAAGACCACTAAATTTTTAAACTGAGTATGTATTCCAACCATAGGTCTTCTGTCTTTTACTGCAGGGCGAATTCCTGCAGCTTGAGCAACTATTGTATAGGGAACCGTAAGTACTCTTTTGAGTTTCTCAATCAATTCATCTCTTCCTTCAGTGGATGGAACAGAGGTTTTATCTGCATGATTGAAAGTAGCACCCACTTTATAAAGATGATTTCCAATAGGCATAACGAATAAGGTTGATTTCAATAAAAAATCGATGTCTAATCCGGGAGCATGGATAGTAATCGTTTCCCCTTTAACTTCCTCGAGAGGCAAATAATTAAAATAAGGGTTCTCTTTTAAGCCAAAGCCTTCGGAAAAGACAATTTTAGATGCTTCTAATGCTTGGTATCTAACTGTATCATTTTCAAAACTAATGTCTTTATGGTTGAATTTTTCAAATCGAATCCAACGGTTTTCTTCTAAATAATTTCGATACGTTTCCACCAAAAGATGTGTATCTATTCGTCCGCCTTCCTTTACATTTCCAAAAGAATGATCTCCTATGACTCCTGCATAAGGTTGATTGTCTAAAGTGGCATCTAAAAAAGGGGCTACATTGGGCTTGTCAAATGCTGAAAACCAATTATTTTGATCTTGTATCGATTTGAATGCTTTTTTGATTATGAATTTATGATCTAAGGTGGTATCAAATTTCTTTTCTAATCGTTCATAGAAAGGAAGTGCTACCGCCAATTGTTCTTTCACATTCCAAACCGGAGAGTATCGTTTTAAAATAACTGGATTGTAGACTCCTCCAGCAACCAGCGAGGAGGTTTGAGAATTGTCTTCAAATACCAAAAAACTTTTATTGGCAGCGATCAACTCTTCTATAAATGCCAAACCAGCCAACCCTAATCCTACAACGATATAATCTAACTTCATGCGTCAAAAGTAGTTTTTTTATTGTAAAAAAACGTTCTAAATTTTTAAATTAGAACGCTTTAAATATCTATATATAAAACTTTAATAGTTCCACATATCTATTTCTTTGTTTCTGATAGATTCTTTAATCTTCTCTGCTTCTAAGAGTTGAAAAATAGAATTTTTGGTATAATCATCGATACTTCTGTTTTGATATACATTTTCTTCTTGAACAATAACAGAACTAAATCTTCTCGCATTTAACAAATGGTCAAATGTGATTGGGCTAACAGAATTCTCAGGATTGAATACTTTAGAATCGTGAAGGGTCTGTCTAGATTCTGGGTAAAAAATCCAATATAACGTATTTAATTGCTTAAGTTTTGGTCTTGGATAATCATCAATTGGTGCGTTAGGATTTTCTTTTTCCCAATCATCTCTTGCTACGGAATTTAAACATTTTGCTCCTGCATCAAATCCATACAGTGGTGCTATTCCAAGTAGTCGGTATTTTAATTCCCCTTGGCGTTTGTCGAAATACCACATTCCTTTGATCATAAATTGAGTGATCTCCTTAGCTTCAATTGTTTGTAACTCCTTGTTAGTACATACTTTACGCATTGTAATCTCCAATTCAGAAACTGGTTTTTTCTCTTGAAAATAGGCATCCGTATATATGTCTATCTTTTCAGAGTTTACCGCTGCTTGTAATGTGTTAAAAAGGGAAAGTCTATCAGTACCAACACTATTCAATTCTGTTGGATAATAATAAGGGTGATTTATCTTTTGATTTAAATCAATCACTTCCCACACAACTTTCGACCAAAGTACATCATCATTGCTCGTGTAACCATACGGTAATGGTGTATCTAAACGATCAATTTTAATTTGATTTTCAGTTTTCTTACCTATATTTTCAACTTTTTCAGTATTCAATATATTCGTTTGAGCATAAACAGCATTGGCTGGAAAAATCAACACTAAACTACAGCAAATCAAGAATTTTATTAACTTCATAATTAAATTTTATTTTTAGCGAATTTGAATGGAGGAAGCAAAAATCTTTTTTAATTCATATGATGATCCTTTTACGTTCGCTTTAATCTCACCAATTCGAATTACAGTTCCGCTCTTTGCGCTATTTATAGCTTTAATAGCTCTTGCATTCAATTTTGTACCATTAACTTCATAACTTCTTCCTTCTATAATCACTAAGAATTGTTTTGTGTTTATTTTTAGGTCAAAATCAAAATCAACCATTCCAACGGTAAAAGAACTCCTACTTAAAGCGCCTTTGGACATTGATCTTGGAGCCTCAACTCCATTCACTAACATAACAGCTGGTGGAATGTCTTTCGTTCGAATCGTTTGCTTATCTCTTAGCGTAGTACCGTCACTTAGTGTCGCTGAGATGTTTAAAACTACTTCCTTGCCTTTAGGGCTTGGAATAAGGTTGTATTTTCCTGTAGAATTCCTGTTTTTAGTAAAGCTTTCATGTCCACTTGGAGTAATTCTAATATCTTTATCTGGTACACCTGGTAACGCTACAGAAATAGGATTTGAAATACCTTTGTATACCACTTTCATTTTATCCGCGGATACAATGGCAGCATTCGGCTTATTGACAACAGAATAAGAGGATTTAAACGTAATTGGCTTCTCTTTTCCGTCTTGAATAAAATATATCGTCCCTTCAATATTCTTTTCTCCAGTTGTTCTGTCTGCTCTTAAGTCTACATTCACTGCACCTTCTGAATAGTTATCATAAGCTTTCCCGTTTAAATCTACTCTGGTAGGTTTTAAGGTAGGATCTTCTTTTCCAAGAACAATGGTTCCTGTAACTTTTTCTCCAGGGAAAAAGACATATTTATCTAATTTTACAATTCCATTAAAGTTGCTAAAATTATTACCCTCTGATGCTGCACCACCTAACAAATGATCAAGATAAGTGGCTTCTGTAGTCCTAATATCTGATTGAATTTGAGTGAAATTTGTTAATGAGGAAACCATTGGCATCCCTTCATATCTTGCGTTTAACCAATTTTGAGGTGCTTTCCCTTTTCTTTCAACATCATTCGTGTCAAATTTTTCTGCAACTGTTTTTTTAAATTTATCAGTAGTCCAAGAATCCAAACTATCCGCTGTTATTTTTATTAAATTGTCACGATAATTGGTAAGCATCGATAAAAACGTATTTCCATCGTCGGAAATTTTTCCATTTTTAAAGAATTTTTGATTTAACCATTCAGGGGAATCCATATATTCATACTTCTTCTCTGAATTAAAGTTTTCATCTGAGATGGTGCTCAACATAGAATCTTTTAATGCTTCCACAAAGGAATATAAAGAATCTGATGATTTTCTTACAAGCTCTGCCTTGTCATAAAGAGGTTTGTATTTATCAACTTCTGAACCTGAATCTGCTTTCGTTTTTAAACTACGATATAGATTATTTAAATTATTAGATGTAAAACTATTATTTGCTTCTAACTTTTCATTTGTATATCCAAAAGCACTCAAAACCTCTTTACTCATATTTAATGCTAACATTGCAATAAACACCAAGTACATTAGGTTTATCATTTTCTGCCTTGCATTCATTTTTCCTCCTGCCATTATAATTAGTTTTTTTAAGTTAATGTTCTTTCTCTAATAGAACTAATTATTATTTGTTTGTCATTGCAGAAAGCATTCCACCATATACTCCGTTTAAAGAAGATAAGTTTTTAGCTAAAGAATCCATTTGTTCTTTTAATTTTTCTGTATTTTCTACAACAGCATCATTTAAGGCTGTTTGTTTGCTAGCGCTTTCCATTTGTACTTTATACAATCCGTTTAAAGATTCCATTTGAATGGCAGCCATCGACATTTGTTCGTTGTATTTGTTCGTTGCAGAAATAGATTCTGAAGCAGCAGACAATCCTTCTGCAGCTCCTTGAAAATTTTTCATACTTGTTCCTAAGCTATCCATTAGGCTTGAATCTATCTTAGCTTCGGCTAACAATGCATCTAATTTTTGAGAGAGTAAACCATCTGCACCTTGCTCGTGCTCTGAAGTGCCTTCTTCTCCTCCTAATTCTGGATATACTTTAGACCAATCTAAGTCGTCTTCAGGAGTGTCAAAAGCTGAAATTGCAAAAACAATCGCCTCTACAACTAATCCTATCGTTAACATAACTCCTCCCGTTAAAACACCATATTCTAAATGCTGTATTTTAAATAGTGCACCAATAATAACGATTGCTGCTCCCATTCCGTAAACGAAATTCATTCCTTTTTTGTAAGCTTTTGACTGTGCCATAATTTTTTTTAAATATTAAGTGTTTAGTTTATTTTGTATTTATTTATTAATGTCTCCAATATAATCTTGAACGGTTCTAAAACCGATAAAACTTCTTGCAGTGTCTGCGTACTCAAAATCTCTTGTTCCTACTTCTAAAAAGTATGCGACGTCTTTCCAAGATCCTCCACGTACTATTTTTCTTTTATTTTTTCGATCTTCTACATTTGGATTCATCGTAGAACTCAAATAATAAGAAGCACCATTGTATGCAGTACTCGTCCATTCTGAAACGTTCCCTGCCATGTTATACAAACCATAATCATTTGCATTGTATGATTTTGCCTCAACAGTATACAAAGCTCCATCTACGGCATAATCCCCTCTTACAGGTTTAAAGTTTGCTAAGAAACAACCACGATCACTTGTGGTACCTCCTGTTCCCCATGGGTAGGTTGCAAATTGAAGTCCACCACGAGCGGCATACTCCCATTCTGCTTCTGTAGGCAATCTAAAGACTGGTACTGCTGCCACGTTTTTCTTTCCGCGTAAATAATCGTTTTTCTTTTTTGTTCTCCAATTACAAAAAGCTTTTGCTTTGTCCCAGGTAACACCTACCACTGGATAATCTCCATAAGCTTGGTGGCGAAAATAATCTTGGTGCATTGGATCGTTGTACGAATAGTTAAAATCTTTTATCCAAACAGTAGTGTCTGGGTAGATTTCTAAAATAGTATCATATTTAAAATTTCTCCCCGCTTCTTTTTTACGAGATTTTGCAGCTTTTTCAAGATCAAATTCAGAATAATAGTATTTTATATATTCTGTTTTAAAAGTCCGAACACCTGCAACAGCATCTTCTTGCTCAATATATAATGAATCGATTGCTTCAACATAATACTCATCTGGAGAATCTTTCAACGCAAATAAGTCAACATTCCAGTTTAAAGGTCTTAAATCTTCTCTTGTTTCTTTACCTTCTTGAAATTTTTGATAAGCAGTTCTTGTAGTATCAGCATCTGCATATGCAAAAGCTTCTATTCCTGTTGAAGACGCCTGTGTACCACTAGCTGATTGGCCAATAATACTTTGATCATCTGCAGATTTTGCTAATGCTGTTCTAGTTATTGAATCTCGTACCCAAAAAACAAATTGTTTGTATTCATTATTAGTGATTTCGGTTTCATCCATGTAATAAGGCCTCACAGTCACCGTTTTAGTTGGTGTATTGAGAGTCCCTATAATGTCTTCATCTTGTTTTCCCATGGTAAAAGATCCCCCTGGAATTAAAGCCATTCCATACGGTTTCTCTGAAAACCATTTCTTTTTGGCTTTTATACCTACTAATTCGCCTCTATCATTAGAGCCACAACTGTAAAAAACCGTTATTAAGAGTGCAAATATTGCTGCTTTCTTCATATTATCTGATATCTTATCTAAAAAGTTCGTAAACTTATTATTTTTTTTATTAAAAACCAATTCTAACAGCACCTTTTAATGCAATCTTTTTTCACTTTAAATTAAACCAATTTTTGCATTGCTTTATACCACTTTTCTGGGATAATTTCTTTTGTTGCTGCTATATAATCTTGATATGTACATGGTATTAACGCATGTCTTTTGTATTTATTATCGGATAAAATATTAATTTCTATCCACCATCTTCCTGTTTTGTGACTTTTATAAAAGGTTAAAGGGTCATCATCCTCCAATAAAACAGTGAATTTTTGATAATCTTCTTTCCGTGTAAAAGGGTAGTCTTTCACTCTAGAATTGACTCCTTCAATAAAGTACCAAATCATTTGCGCAATTAAATGTGCTGTTTGATCGTGGTTGTCATACTTCGAATTGTATTCGTAAATTCCAAACGAAGAAACTTTATCGCTTATACCTGCATACCTTGAAATAGCACATATTTCATCCCCATAAAAACCATTTGGAGAAGCATTGTTATTGGCAGGCGCTTCACTTTGCCTTACCGCACCAATATCAATAGAAACAATATCTGCATTCCGAAAGGCAGGTTCAATGTTTTCTAAATTCTTTGCCTCACCCAATCGGTAGGCGTCAAAAAACAAATCATTTAATAATTTTATCTCCTCTTGCGAATTAAAAAATGTTTGGTATCCAACATTGCAATAGTTAAATAAATTACTGGGCTGTTGCATAATAATTTTACTAAGATACGATTGTGAAGTTAATTCGTCTTCAAAATCCCCTAAATCAAATCTACTATCAACTGCCGTAATGTTTACGGTTTGCTCTAAAGCATCATAAGCCCTGTAATTGACATAGGTAATGTCTTGACCACCACCAATAATTACCGGAATAATATTCTTCTTTAATAAGGAGGTAATGATCTCTGAGACTGCAAAATAAGTATCTGAAACCGCATTTCCTTTTAGTACATTTCCTAAATCGACAATGTTAGTATGCCAATTACCAGGAAATAACTCATATAATTTTCTTCGAATAAAATCTAAATCTTCTCCACAACCAAAATTGTCCTGAGAATTGCGATCTTCTTGAACTCCAAAGATGGCTATTTGAACATTTTCCAGGTCTGGAAACCCTTCTTTTTCTGAATGAATTTTAATTTTTTGACCTAGAGACAAAGCAGATTGCAACACCAAATGTGCCACAACCGATTCTTTTACAGGCGTTAAGAAGTCTAAATTCATTAATTTTTTTAAATAGAAGTATGCAAGATACTAACTAATTATTTCTTTTTTACTGTTTTCTTAGCAGTAGTTTTCTGGGTCGTCGCTTTCTTTTTGACAACTTTCTTTTTTGCAGCTTTCTTCTTTGGCATTTTTGCAGCGATCATTTTAACAGCTTCCTCTTTAGTCAATTTTTCGATATCGGTTGTTTTCGGAAGTTCGATCTTAATTTTCCCTTTTAAAACATTAAACCTTCCCCATCTTGCCTTTTCTACACGAATCTCAACATCTTCCCAGTTATGAAGTACCTTGTCTATTTCTTTTTGCTTTTTTACTTCAATTAGTTCAACAATATCGTCATAGGTAAGGGTATCGAAATCATATTTTTTACTCACATTAATAAAAATAGAATTCCATTTAATAAAAGGACCAAAACGGCCAACGCCTTTTTGAACGGGCATTTCTTCATAATGTGCCACTGGTGCATCTGCTTTTTGTTTTGCAACAATTAACGCTTCCGCCCTAGGCAAATCAACCTCCATTGGGTTTTCGCCTTTCTCTAATGAAACAAATAGGGTTCCAAAACGAATGTAAGGGCCAAAACGACCGTTAGAAACAATTACCTCTTCTCCTTCGTAAACACCCAATGTTTTAGGCAATAAAAACAATTCTAAAGCTTCCTCTATAGTAATTGTTCCTAAGTTTTGTGTTGGATTTAAACTTGCAAACAATTTCTCTTCATCTTCCGGTGCACCAATCTGTGCAATCGGCCCAAATTTCCCCAAACGAACTAAAATCGTTTTTCCAGAAACTGGATGTTTTCCTAAAATACGTTCTCCACTTTCTCTTTCTGCATTTTCTTTTACATCCTCTACCGTTTCATGAAAGGCTCCGTAGAACCCTTTAATCATTTCGATCCAGTTTGCGTCTCCTTCAGAAATATCATCAAAAGAAGATTCTACTTTAGCAGTAAAACCAAAATCTAAAATATTAGAAAAATTAGCCACTAAGAAATCGTTGACAATATTTCCAATATCTGTTGGAATTAATTTGTTTTTGTCTGACCCCGTTTTTTCTGTTAATGTTTGATTTTTAACAGCACCTTCAGCCAAAACCAATTGCTCGAAACTTCTTTCCAAACCTTCATTTTGCCCTTTTTCTACATACCCTCTTCTTTGTACTGTAGAAATAGTAGGTGCATAGGTTGACGGACGTCCAATACCCAATTCTTCTAATTGTTTTACCAAAGAAGCTTCTGTAAATCGATATGGAGGACTCGTAAATCGTTGTGTTGCATTGATAAAAGTATACGCTAATTGATCTTTCACTTTTAAGCTTGGCAACATCCCTGCCTGCTCTTCATCTTCGTTGTCATTTCCTTCTAAGTATACTTTTAAGAACCCTTCAAACTTGATCATTTCTCCATTTGCAGTGAAGATTTTTTCGTTTTCTGAATTTTCAATTTTCACATTGGTACGTTCCAATTGTGCATCGCTCATTTGAGATGCCAATGTTCGTTTCCAAATTAAATCATACAACCTTGTTTGGTCATATTCTGTATCAATCGTATGCATTTTCATGTTGGTTGGGCGAATGGCTTCATGGGCTTCTTGAGCACCTTTTACTTTCGACTTAAAAACACGTTGTTTGCTATATTCTTTTCCGTAATAGTTGGTAATTTCTTCTTCGGCGGCATCTCTTGCATCCACAGATAAGTTTACACTATCTGTTCTCATGTACGTAATTAAACCCGCTTCATACAAACGTTGTGCAACCTGCATTGTTTTGGCAACAGGAAATCCTAATTTCCGTGAAGCTTCTTGTTGTAGTGTTGACGTTGTAAACGGTGCTGCTGGTGATTTCTTTGCAGGCTTTTTGGTCAAGTCAGCAATCGAAAAATCAGCATTTGCACACGATTTTAAAAAATCTTCTGCAGCTGTTTTAGAATCAAAATTCTTTGGAATGGTTGCTTTGAATTTCTTTCCTTCTAAATTCGAAAATTCTGCAACAACCTTATAATGTGTTTCAGCAGTAAACTCCTGAATACTTCTTTCTTTTTCTACTATTAAACGAACCGCTACAGATTGAACTCTACCGGCAGACAAACCTCCTTTTACTTTTCGCCACAACACAGGGGATAATTCATACCCAACCAAACGATCTAAAACCCGACGCGCTTGTTGTGCATTTACCATATGATAATCAATGTCTCTTGGATTTTCAACTGCTTTTAAAATTGCCTTTTTGGTGATTTCGTGAAAAACAATACGTTTTGTACGTTCTTCCTTCAATTCCAATTGTTCTTTTAAATGCCATGCGATTGCCTCTCCCTCTCGATCCTCATCACTTGCCAACCAAACCATATCGGCTTTCTTAGCCAAAGATTTCAATTTTTTTACAACTGCCTTTTTATCGTCTGATACAATGTATTTTGGACTAAAATCTCCCTCAACATCAATTCCCAATTCTTTCGATGGTAAATCTGCAATATGACCATAACTAGATTCAACTTGAAAATCTTTTCCAAGAAACTTCTCGATCGTTTTTGCCTTCGCGGGTGACTCTACAATTACTAAATTCTTTGCCATGTATCTTTCTTTTTGTCGTAATTATCGCAATCGTAATTGCGAGATTTGAGACTGCAAAAGTATGTCGTTTTTTTTTATAAATTATTTTAAGTGCTGTTTTTACTTCATTTTTAACAAAAAATCAATTGTATTTTTCTGCCAATTTGTCATAAATTTTAGTTTTTGGTTGTATCTTTGCTCACCATTAAAATGAAAATTGACACATGGAGCAAGTAGAAAAAACCATTGACGAAAGAATACAAGGGAAGGCCCTTGTTACTAAAAATAAAAAAGAAAACACTAAAAAACTATTCATAGAAAGTTACGGCTGTCAAATGAATATGAATGACAGTGAAATTGTTGCAGCAATCTTAGACAAAGAAGGTTACAACACCACACAAATTTTAGAAGAAGCAGATTTAGTGCTCGTAAATACCTGTTCTATTAGAGAGAAAGCAGAAACAACAGTTCGCAAAAGATTACAGAAATACAACGCTGTAAAACAAGTCAATAAAAAAATGAAAGTAGGCGTTTTGGGCTGTATGGCAGAACGACTCAAAGAAAAGTTTTTAGAAGAAGAAAAAATTGTTGATTTGGTGGTAGGCCCAGATGCTTACAGAGATTTACCAAATCTATTGCAAGAAGTAGAATCTGGAAGAGATGCTGTAAACGTAATCCTCTCAAAAGATGAAACTTACGGAGATGTTTCTCCAGTGCGTTTAAATTCAAACGGAGTTACCGCCTTTGTTTCCATTACAAGGGGTTGCGATAATATGTGTACTTTTTGTGTGGTTCCTTTTACAAGAGGTAGAGAAAGAAGTAGAGATCCTAAAAGTATTTTAGAAGAAGTACAATCTATGGTCGACAAAAACTACAAAGAGATCACGCTTTTAGGTCAAAATGTAGATAGCTTTTTATGGTTTGGTGGCGGATTGAAAAAAGACTTTAAAAAAGCATCAGAAATGGCACAAGCAACTGCCGTTGGCTTTGCAGAGTTGTTAGACATGTGTGCAACAAAGTTTCCAAAAACGCGTTTTCGATTTTCAACATCAAACCCTCAAGACATGAGCTTAGATGTTATTCATATCATGGCAAAACACCAAAACATTTGCAAATACCTTCATTTGCCTGTACAAAGTGGAAGTAATGCCATTTTAAAAGCAATGAACAGACAACACACCCGTGAAGAATATATGGAATTGGTGGACAATATTTTTAAAATTGTTCCAGAAATGTCTTTATCACAAGATATGATTGTTGGTTTTTGTGGAGAAACAGAAGAAGACCATCAAGATACCTTGGAGTTAATGAAATATGTAAAATATGACTTTGGTTTTATGTTTTCATATTCAGAAAGACCCGGAACGCTTGCAGGAAATAAAATGGATGACGACGTTCCGTTTGCAGTTAAAAAACGAAGATTGCAAGAAATTATAGATTTACAACAAGAACACGCACTCCTTAGAACACAACAACATTTAGGAAAAACAGAAGAATTTTTAATTGAAGGGACCTCTAAGAAAAACCCGAATGAATGGAAAGGGAGAAACACACAAAATACCGTAGCAGTTTTTGATAAAGGCAGCTATAAATTAGGAGATTTTGTGATGGTAAAAGTAGAAGATTGTACCTCAGCAACCTTAAAAGGAACTGCCGTTGGGTATTCTGACAATAATTAAAAGAAGTTATAAAGTTGAGAGCGTAACTCTTAAACTTTACAACATTTAAACGATTACAATGGAAAGCTTACAAACAACAAAACAACGTTTTGGGATTATCGGTAACGATGTGCAGCTAAACCGCGCATTGGAAAAAGCAGTGCGAGTTGCACCCACAGATATCTCTGTTTTAGTAACCGGTGAAAGTGGTGTTGGTAAAGAGAGTATTCCGAAAATAATACACTCTTTATCACACAGAAAACACGCAAAATACATCGCAGTAAACTGTGGTGCTATTCCAGAAGGGACTATAGATAGTGAACTTTTTGGTCACGAAAAAGGTGCTTTTACAGGCGCAACCACAGCAAGAAAAGGATACTTTGAGGTAACAGACGGTGGAACTATCTTCTTAGATGAAGTAGGCGAATTGCCACTAACCACCCAAGTACGTTTATTGCGCGTTTTAGAAAATGGTGAATTCATAAAAGTAGGATCCTCAGAAGTACAAAAAACAAACGTTCGAATTGTAGCTGCTACAAATTTAAACATGCAAGAAGCCATTGCAAAAGAAAAATTTAGAGAAGATTTATATTATCGATTGAGCACCATCGAAATTCCTTTGCCTCCGCTTCGTGATCGAAACGAAGACATTCATTTATTATTTCGAAAATTTGCTTCAGATTTTGCACAGAAATACAGAATGCCAACAGTACGCTTAGACGAAAACGCGATAAAGTTATTGATGAATTACCGGTTCCCTGGAAACATCCGTCAATTAAGAAACATAGCAGAACAAATTTCTGTAGTGGAAGAAGATCGATTGATTACCGCACAAAACATTGCACAATATCTTCCAAACTACAACAAGAACTTACCCGCAGTTATTGGTGGAACTTCTGCGAATGATTTCTCTACAGAAAGAGACATCATGTATAAGGTTTTGTTTGACATGAGAAGCGACATCAACGATTTAAAAAAGTTGACCTTAGATTTAATGAAAACGGGCGATATTGAAAAAGTGGAAGAAAAAAACCACCAATTAATTGAAAAAATATATGCAGATCAAGAAATAAAAAACCATAATATTGAAGTTTTAAAGATTCCTCAAAATGCATCCCCTGAGAAAAATTATGACTTTATTGAGACCATTGAAGAAGACGAATCTTTATCTTTACAAGATAAAGAAGTAGAAATGATTAAAAAGTCATTAGAAAAAAACAACAATAAACGTAAATTAGCTGCCAAAGAACTTGGTATTTCTGAACGTACTTTGTATCGAAAAATTAAACAATACGATTTGTAAGTAATGAAAAAACTAGTGTACATCTCTCTTTTTGCAATCAGTGCTTTATTGATAACTGCTTGCGGCGCCTATTCATTTACCGGAGCAACAACAAATGCAGACACCATTCAAGTAGCCTTTTTTAGAAATGAAGCGACTTTAGTAGAACCTACATTAAGTCAGCGATTTACACCCGAATTACAAGAGCTGTTTTTACGACAAACCAATTTAACATTGGTGAACAATCCCAATGCAGATTTGCGTTTAGAAGGAGAAATTACCGGCTATAGAATAAACCCAATGAGTGCGACAGCCCAACAAACGGCGGCACAAAACAGATTAACAGTAACCATAAATGTTCGTTTCTACAATGCATTAGATGAAGAAAAAGACTTTGAAAAAAGTTTTTCATTTTACTCAGATTTCAATTCTAGTCAACAATTAGTTGGTGGAATATTAGAAGGTGCATTGGACGAGATTTTAGAGCGTGTCCATCAAGATATTTTTAACGCCGCACTAGGAGATTGGTAACCGAGAAATTCATATCGATCTTAAAAAATCCTGCAATTTTACAGCAAGAAGAAACGCAAGCGTTGAAAAACCTTATTGAGGAATACCCGTATTTTCAATCAGCAAGAAGCCTGTATTTAAAAGGTCTGAAAACACAAAACAGTTTTAAATATAATAATGAGCTCAAAGTGACTGCTGCGTATACCACAGACAGAGCCATCTTGTTCGATTTTATAACAGCATCCAGTTTTAATGTGCTTCCAAAACCCGTTGTTCAACATAAAACTAAAACAGTTGTATTGATTGAAGAACCAGTATCAAAAATTGCTCCAAGTAACTTAACGATGAATGAGCCACTTTCTTTTTCAATAGCAGAAAAACACTCTTTTGGTGAATGGTTACAATTATCAAAGGCAACACCAATTATTAGAGCATTTTCAAAAAAAGAAAAATCAATCTCTAGAACTTCAATTATTGATCGTTTTATTGAGAAAAACCCAAAAATAAAACCTGTAGTTAAAGAAAAAAGCATCAATGTTTTAGTTTCCAAGAACGAAACGTCAAACTCTTTAATGACAGAAACGTTGGCCAAAGTGTATTTAGCACAAAAAAAGTATGAAAATGCAATTCAAGCTTATAGAATTTTAAGTTTGAAATATCCAGAAAAAAGTGGTTTCTTTGCAGACCAAATTAAAAGAATTCAAATTTTACAAAAAAATATATCATGAGTTATAACTTGTTTTTAGGGATCATATTATTGGTAGCTGTGATCTTAATTTTAATCGTTATGGTACAAAACCCTAAAGGAGGAGGATTGTCTTCTTCATTTGGTGGTGGAGGTGCACAATCTTTAGGAGGCGTGCAAAACACGAACAACTTCTTAGACAAAACTACTTGGACGTTGGCAATTTCAATGTTTGCATTGATTTTATTATCAAACTTTTCTATTGACAGAGGCGGAGACAAAGGCCCTATCTTAAAAGAAACGTTAAACGGTATTGAAGCTACAACGCCAGCACCTGTTGCTCCAGAGACAACAACCGAAAGCGAACAATAATCTTTACATTATTGAGAATCTATAGAAATGCCAACGTAAATGACACGTTGGCATTTTTTTATACTATATTTAAATACTAAAAAGCGAAATTAGTAATCTTGTCAGTTTTTACAGAATGGCATTATTTCTGACCCTTCTTTAAAAATCAAATAAAAACCAATTTAAAAAATATACAAATGGGATTAAACATTAAACCTTTAGCAGACAGAGTTCTTGTAGAACCTGCCCCTGCAGAAACAAAAACAGCTTCTGGATTAATCATTCCAGACAACGCAAAAGAAAAACCACAAAAAGGAACTGTTGTTGCCGTTGGTAATGGTAAAGTTGATGAGCCATTAACCGTAAAAGTTGGTGATACCGTTTTATATGGTAAATATGGTGGAACTGATTTAAAATTAGACGGAAAAGATTATCTAATGATGCGTGAAGCTGATATTCTAGCAATCATATAATTCTACGTTCGCAAACAATTATTACAACCGTTCCAATTAAGAGTTTTTAACCTTTAAACTTGGAACTTTAAACTAAACACAAATGGCAAAAGACATAAAATTTGATATTGAAGCTCGTGACGGATTAAAACGCGGAGTAGATGCATTGGCAAACGCAGTAAAAGTTACTTTAGGACCCAAAGGAAGAAATGTAATTATTTCGAAATCGTTTGGAGCACCTACCGTAACCAAAGATGGTGTATCTGTTGCAAAAGAAATTGAATTAGAAAACGAGCTTGAAAACATGGGCGCTCAAATGGTGAAAGAAGTTGCTTCTAAAACCAATGATTTAGCCGGTGATGGAACCACAACTGCTACCGTTCTTGCACAAGCAATTGTAAAAGAAGGATTGAAAAATGTTGCAGCAGGTGCAAATCCAATGGATTTAAAACGCGGAATTGACAAAGCGGTTGCTGCGATTGTTGTAGATCTAGAAAAACAAGCGCAAAAAGTTGGAAACTCTTCAGAAAAAATAAAACAAGTTGCTTCAATTTCTGCAAACAACGACAATACAATTGGCGATTTAATTGCAACCGCTTTTACCAAGGTTGGTAAAGAAGGAGTGATTACTGTTGAAGAAGCAAAAGGAATGGAAACCTATGTAGACGTTGTAGAAGGAATGCAGTTTGACAGAGGGTATTTGTCTCCATACTTCGTAACAGATGCAGATAAAATGATTGCAGATTTAGAAAATCCATATATCTTATTATTCGATAAGAAAATTTCGAACCTGAATGAAATTCTTCCAATCTTAGAACCTGTTGCACAGTCTAGCAGACCTTTGTTAATTATTGCAGAAGATGTAGACGGTCAAGCATTGGCTACTTTAGTTGTTAATAAATTACGTGGTGGTTTAAAAATTGCTGCTGTAAAAGCACCTGGATTTGGAGATCGAAGAAAAGCCATGTTAGAAGACATCGCTATTTTAACAGGAGGAACCGTTATTTCAGAAGAAAGAGGCTTTTCCCTTGAAAATGCAACCTTAGATTTATTGGGTACTGCAGAAACTGTAACCGTAGACAAGGACAATACAACGGTTGTGAATGGCGCTGGAAATGCAGATGCAATTAAGGCAAGAGTCAATCAAATAAAGGCACAAATAGAAACCACAACTTCAGATTATGACAAAGAAAAACTACAAGAACGTTTGGCAAAATTAGCTGGAGGTGTTGCTGTTTTATATGTAGGCGCTGCTTCAGAAGTTGAAATGAAAGAAAAGAAAGACCGTGTAGATGATGCATTGCATGCAACGCGTGCTGCAGTTGAAGAAGGGATTGTTGCCGGTGGAGGTGTTGCTTTGGTGCGTGCTAAGAAAGTATTGACTGCAATTACAACCGAAAACTTAGACGAAAGTACTGGAGTACAAATTATTAATAAAGCGATTGAAGCTCCTCTAAGAATTATTGTTGAGAATGCTGGTGGCGAAGGCTCTGTAGTTTTAAACAAGGTTTTGGAAGGGAAAAAAGATTTCGGTTACGATGCAAAATCAGATGCTTATGTTGATATGCTTAAAGCTGGAATTATTGATCCGAAGAAAGTAACTCGTGTTGCCTTAGAGAATGCTGCCTCAGTTGCAGGAATGATCTTAACAACAGAATGTGCTTTAATCGATATTAAAGAAGCAGCTCCTGCTGGTGGCGGAATGCCTCCAATGGGTGGTGGTATGCCAGGGATGATGTAACCAGTAGCACTGACAAGCAAGTATTTTACGCTTATTAGTGTGGTGTCGTTAATAACAAAAATCCGTTAGAAATTAATTTCTAACGGATTTTTTTGTGTAAAACCAATTTCATTTATACATGTTTTCCAACTTCAAAACCGTGTTTTCCTAAATATTGATCTCCACTCTCAATAGCATCTTCCTCTAGAATTGTGCCCATAGAATCGTTCCAGCGATTTAAATATCCAAATAATGAAATAACGCCCAGCATTTCTACAATTTCACCTTCATTCCAATGAGCATATAACGCTGCTTTAATTTTAGTATCTACCGCATTCGGCACCATTGATGCTGCCAATGAAAAATCTAAAGCGGCTCTCTCCGCGTCTGAAAATGCAGCATGCGTTCTGTATTCCCAAACATTGTCTAACTGCGCTTGTTCGGCTCCGTAGCGCTCTGCAGCCCTAATAGCATGCGCTTGGCAATAACGACAACCAGTTGCGTTGCTAGAAACCCATGCAATTAATCTTTTTAAAGCAGAAGTAACCCGACCTTCATTGGCCATTACAGCCTTATTCAAATTTATAAATGCTTTGGAAATCGCTGGTCTGCGCTGCATAGTTAACACAGAGTTCGGGCAAAACCCCAAAGTTTCATTAAAAAATTCGGCTAATTCTTTTGTTTCTAAATCGTGTTCAGCAGATAATGGAGTCACTAATGGCATCTTTTTGTATGTATTTGTTTCAGTAGCTAAAG
>TARA_B110000879_G_scaffold94228_1_pt1 | contig 21669 bp, 17 predicted proteins | sample TARA_B110000879 | Tara Oceans TARA_B110000879 (sample SAMEA4398094) | marine metagenome | biome: Polar Biome; feature: [SRF] surface water layer (ENVO:00010504); material: water (ENVO:00002006), including particulate matter (ENVO:01000060) such as... | depth 5 m
TTCTTCTTCTTCTTCTTCTTCTTCTTGAAAGTGGGCTAATAATTGAGCCATTGTGGCTGTAACGTCTTATACCAAGTTGATCGTTGTGACATTGAAACAAGAGCAATATTTGTGATTATATACAACGTTATTCCTATTATTGCCGCAAATGGAATTGAGCTCCAAGGGGTCTCTACAGAATATTCATCTGAAAAAAATGGAGGAGATGTTTCAAATTTTAGAACCTCTTCAACTGATGCTTCTAATTCAACAAAGTATTTCTGTAAATTAACCTCACACACAGATTTTATAATTGAAAATGCAGATGTTTCAGGTTATGACAAAACTATTTCAGGATCTGGAACAATTTCTTCAACCAATTTTAGAATATCTGGAACAATCAGTCAAACGTAAAATGGGCAAACTGAATTTAGGACTTTTGTAATAAGCGGTTTTAAATAGAACAATTGAGTTATTATTTACCGCAATCAATTCATTTTGGTTGCGGTTTTTTTTATGCCTTAACATTCCTTAAATTTTTTTAATAGTGAGCATTTAATAAAAGTTAACTTTGCAACCGTTAACCAGTTAACTACTTTGGAAAAAATAGATATTCAAGACAATTTTGGTTACTTGCTGACCTCTGCAACAAATGCATTGGTAACACATATGCAAAGAACTATTCAGGAGCAGGGGATCGATGTCCCTTTTGAGCAATTGCGAGTTCTTATGTATATCAGCAACAATGAGGGCGTAAAACAACAGAATATTTGTGAAGGTTTAAATAAGGTAAAGCCAGGGGTTTCTCGATTGGTCGATGGTTTGGTAAAAAAGAAATTGGTTGAACAATGTCCTGATAAAATTGACCGAAGAGTAAAGAACCTTTTTATTACGAAAAAAGGTTTGAAAGTTCGAGATCGATTCTTTCCAGTTGGACTTGGTGAGCTTAAAAAAATAGAAGCCAAATTGGGGGATTTAGAAACCGAACAACTCAAACAGCATTTAAGACGCATTAAAGAAATTATTTCTAATTCATTAAATAATAACGAATGAAAAGGCAAGTAACTATAGTACTTGGAGTGCTGCTTATATTGGCGGGTGTAGGCATAAATAAATATCTAAGTTCAAAAGCGAAACCACCAAAACGAAACCCTCAAGGAGGAAGGCCAACGGTGTTAGTTCAGAAAGTTCAGAATGGATTTGTGAAAAACACCATTCCAGTAACTGGAAAATTGGTTGCTAAAAATAGAGTGGAGCTTTTTGCTGAAGTTCAAGGTTCGGTTTTGAGGTCTAGTAAAGCTTTTAAAGAAGGCATCTCATTTTCTAAAGGTGTTAGAATGTTGAAGTTGGATAGTACTGAATTTCACTTGACTCTGCTCTCAAGTAAGTCAAGTTTCTTGAATAACTTGATTCAGATGATACCAGATATTAAATATGATTTTCCTTCAGAAATTGAACAATGGAATGCTTACGTAAATTCAGTTAATATAAAGAGTCCATTTGCTGAAATCCCTAAAAGTTCAAACAAAAAATTCGAGAATTTTTTAATTGCAAAAGGAATTTACAAGCAGTATTATACCATTAAAAGTCAAGAAGAAAAGCTATCGAAATTTAATATTGTTGCCCCTTTTTCTGGCACTTTGACTGATGGAAATTTACAGCCGGGTTCAATGGTAAGGGTTGGACAAAAATTGGGAACACTTATTCAATTGGGTGATTATGAATTAGAGGTTTCAGTAAACGTGAATAACGGCTTTTTAATTAAGTTGGGTGATTCCGTTCTTTTAATATCAGAAGATATTCCGGGAAACTGGAAAGGAAAAGTTAACCGTATTTCAGAACACATTGATCAAACTACACAAACTTTAAAAGTTTACATAAACATTAGCTCACGTAAATTGAAAGAAGGAATGTATTTGTCTGGGTCAATTTATTCTGGCGGTTTTGAAAACGCTGTTTCTATTCCAAGGAATATCATGATTGGAACAAACCAAGTGTACTTACTGCAAGACTCTATATTGCAATTAGAAGACATTACAGTACTTTCCATTGGTGAAAATCAAGCAGTAGTTGAAGGTCTTTCTGACGGGGCTTTAATTCTTGGGCAAGTTTTTAGTGCTGCATACAATGGAATGGTAGTAACCCCAATACTTAAAAACTAAGCCGTGCGTAATTTAATTGCCTATTTCATAAAATATCCCGTTGCTGGAAATACCTTAATGGTGTTGATTTTTATTTTCGGCTATTTTGGATTGCAAAGCTGGAAGAAGAATTTTTTTCCTGTTTCTGAAAGTCGAATTTTGAAAATTGAAACTGTATATCCTGGTTCTTCTCCCGAGGAGATTGAGAAAGGAATTGTACTCAAGATTGAGGATAATCTTCGCGGTGTCACAGGCATTGAGCAAATTAGTTCAGTAAGTCGAGAAAACTCCGGCGTAATTACTATTGAAGTGGTAAGATCTTACAGCACGGATATGGTTTTACAAGACGTTAAAAACGCTGTAGATAGAATTCCTTCTTTCCCAGATGGAATGGAGCCTCCAGTAATTTACAAGCAGGAGAGCAGGAACTTTGCCATTAGCTTTTCTTTAAGTGGAGATGTTTCTTTAACCACATTAAAAAAGTTCGCCCAAAAAGCTGAAAGTGATTTATTGGCAATTGATGGAATTAGTAAAATTGCACTGTCCGGATACCCCGATGAAGAAATAGAAATTGCATTAAAAGAAGATGTTTTAAGAGCCTATGATTTGACTTTTCTCGAAGTTAGTCAGAAGATAAAAAATGCCAATTTAGAAGTTACTGGAGGTAAAGTAAGAGGCGATAAAGAAGAACTCATTATCCGTGCAAATACCAAAGGATATTATGCTGATGAATTTCGAGACATTGTTATAAAAACCACAGATGACGGAAGAATGGTTCGCCTTAGAGATGTTGCTATTGTAAGTGATATTTGGGCAGAATCACCAAATAGAAGTTATCTGAATGGTGATCCTTCCGTTATAATTGAAGTGAGCAATACCATTAATGAAGATATTCTTTTTGTTACTGAATCGGTAAAGGAATACATGGTAAATTTTAATGAAGAAAATGGCGTAGTGAAAACAACGCTCGTTCGTGATGGTTCAACTACTTTAAATGATAGGATTGATTTGCTAATTGAAAATGGAGTCGTAGGATTCCTATTAGTGCTCTTGTTTCTGGCATTTTTCCTTCATATTAGATTGGCCTTTTGGGTTGCATTAAGTATTCCGGTTGCCTTTATGGGGATGTTTATCGTTGGAGCTAATAGTAATGTTTCTATTAATGTTATCTCCCTTTTTGGGATGATTCTCGTGGTAGGGATCCTGGTGGATGACGGAATTGTAATCGGAGAAAACATATACAAACAGTATGAAGACGGAAAAGAGCCAATGCAGGCTGCAATTGACGGAACCATGCAAGTGTTGCCAGCTGTATTTTCAGCCGTATTGACCACCGCAATCGCTTTCTCCACCTTCTTTTTCTTGGAAGGACGACTAGGCGAATTTGCTCCTGATATGGCTTTTGTGGTAATTAGCACGTTGGCTTTTTCATTGGTTGAAGGTGCATTTATTCTACCTGCTCACGTCGCCCATTCCAAGGCATTGAGTAAAAACGCTAAAAAGAATAAAGTTGAGAAGTTGTTTGATAATATTATGTCTACTCTTAGAGATAAATATTATGCTCCATTATTGAAGTTTACCATGAAGAATTGGGTGCTCGCACTTTCGGTTCCTATTGCACTTTTTCTAATAACTCTCGGAGGTATTAATGGTGGACTTATTAAGCTAACCTTTTTTCCGTTTATAGAGCAGGATTACATTACAGTGAATTTAGAAATGCCTAGTGGAACAACGGAAAGTATTACTGAAAGTTATCTCGAAGAAATTCAATCTGCAGCTTGGCGAGTGAATGATAAAATGTCTGCAGAAAGAGCTGACGCTAAAGATATTGTTGAAAACGTTTTACTGAAAGTAGGGCCAGGTGCTAATTCCGGTAGCGTCACCATTCGGTTATTAGGCACGGAAGAACGTCAAATGCAAAGTTTCTTGATTTCCAATGCTATTCGAGATCAGGTAGGTGAAATTTACGAAGCAGAGAAACTCACTTTTGGTATTAGAACTCCTTTTGGAAAACCAGTTTCGGTCTCACTATTAGGTAATGACTTGGCAGAGCTTAATCTAGCAAAAGAAGAATTGAAAAATAAATTGAAAGAGTTGCCAGTGCTCAAAGATGTCAATGACAACGACAAAAAAGGTGCGCGTGAATTAAGGTTAAAACTGAAGGAAAAAGCCTATGCAATGGGATTAACTATGCGGGATGTAGTTGGTCAAGTGCGACAAGGCTTCTTTGGGTTTGAAGTACAGCGATTGCAGCGTGGTCTTGATGAAGTTAAAGTTTGGGTGCGTTATGACTTAGAGGATAGGGGGTCAGTAAAACGCTTGGAAAACATGCGCATTCGAACTGCTTCAGGAATGCAAATTCCGTTGAATGAAATTGCTGAATATGAGATTGAACGAGGAATCGTAGCAATTAATCACTTGGACGGAAGAAGAGAAGTGCGAATTGAAGCTGAATTAGACGATCCGACAGCTTCGGCAAGTGAAATTATGGCTGAGGTTAGGGATGTAATTATTCCTGAAGTTCTGGCAAAGTATCCCTCTACAAGTGTTACATATGAAGGGCAGAGCAAGCAACAGCAAAAAACAGCAAGTTCTGGAAAAAGAGTGATTCCGATAATATTATTGCTAATGTTGGCCGTTATTGTGCTAACCTTTCGTTCGCTTTGGCAAGCTGTGCTTGTGTTCATCTGTATCCCTTTTGCATTAATTGGAGTAGGCTGGGGACACTATTTCCATGGGCACGCAATTAGTTTGCTGTCAATGTTTGGAATCATTGCACTAATTGGAATCATGGTAAACGATAGTCTGGTTTTTGTAAGTCGTGTAAACGAATTAGTCAAAGAATATAAAGACTTTGATAAAGCGGTATTTGAAGCTGGGCGAAGCCGATTTAGAGCAATTATATTGACTTCGGTTACGACAGTTGCAGGTTTAGGACCGCTAATTTTTGAAACCTCTTTTCAGGCACAGTTTCTAATTCCAATGGCAATTTCGGTAGCTTATGGAATGATGATAGCCACTTTTATTACTTTGATTGTCCTGCCAGTATTCTTAGTAATGCTTAACCGCATTAAGGTTGGTCTTAACTGGTTATGGACAGGTAAAAGACCAACGCATGAGGAAGTTGAACCTGCCTATATCGAATTAAAATCCGAACAATTAAATATCAAAAAGTAATGAAACAGGTATTTATTATTTTCTTAGTTATTGGCTTTTGCTCTGCTGCAGCGGCTCAAGAGTATTCTTTAGAAAAAGTGTTGGAATTGGCTTTGAAAAATAATCACAATATAAAAGTTTCGGCAAATAATGTTGAAATGGCAGAGAATAGTTCTGGTGCTGGTAATGCAGGGATGTTACCAACTGTAAGCGCAAATGCAGGAGCGAGTTATTCAAATCAAAACATGAAGCTGGAGCTTTTGGCACAACCAGATCCAATTTCAATTGAAAGAGATAACGCACAATCGACAAGTTTAAATGCTGGAGTTGGTTTAAATTGGATAGTATTCGATGGTTTGGCAATGTTCAAAAATTACGACAGGCTCCAATTATTGATTGATTTAGAAGATGCTAAAACTCGTGCAACGGTTGAGAGTACTTTGATGCAAGTAATTTCTACTTATTATATTATGGCAGCCGCTAAAAACAATAAAAAAGTGGCTTTAAAATCAGTAGATCTGTCTAACGATAGAATGAGAAGGGCTAAATCAAATTTTGAATCGGGCGGAAGTTCCTCATTGAATTATTTGAGTGCACAAGTAGACTTAAATACAGATAGTGTTACTTGGGCAAATGCGGAAGCAAATTATGCTCAATCCAGTAATAGCCTCAATCTGCTAACGGGATACCAATTGCCAATGGGATTTGATATTTCGGAAGAAGTAAGTATTAACTCGAGTATGGATTTCGCTGAATTAGAAAAGCAATCGAAAGAGAATAATGCTGAATTAGTCAATTTAGAATATGCCAAGCTAGTAGCTGAAAAAGATGCCCAAATTGCAAATGCAGGATACTTGCCAACTATTGCATTAAACGCGGACTATGGTTTCCGACAACAGAATAATGAAATCGGTAATTTATTAGAGAGTCAAAACCTAGGTTATACTGCTGGGATTACCCTATCATATCCAATTTTTCAAGGATCTCAGCGTAAAACTAGAGCGAAGAATGCCCAAGTGCGATTAGAGAATCAAGAAGAATTGAGATTGAATACTATTGACCAATTAAAAACTGATTTGAATAATTCATGGATAGACTACGAGAAGAATCTTAGGATTCTGGGAATGAACGAGCGAAATTTTAAAAATGCCGAGTTTAACTTTAATCGAACACGCGATCTTTATCAGCTTGGATCATTAACGAATGTTGAATTTCGAACGGCTCAAATTAATTACTTGCGCGCACAAATCAGCATTACTAATTCTAAGTACCAAGTTAGGCTAAGTGAATTCGAATTAATTCGAGTAAGCGGGCTTCTTGTAAAACCTGATAATTAGGAATTAATTACTGGCCACCGATAAACCATATTAATAACTATTTGTTTAAGGCATGTAGGTGTTAACCGTATTATGATATAAGTTTTAATTTGAAATAATTTCAGGCGTATATTTGTAATCTAAATATTTAAGATTTGAAAGCAGCAAGATATTCCGCTCCGGATGGAGACGCATTTTATAAAGCCCTCAGAAAAAAAGTCAATAAATATTTTAAAGATAATGACATAAAGAAAACGGGTAATGTTTCTTTGTATGTAAAAACGGTGTTATTGTTTTTGTTGTTGTGGGTGCCATTTGCACTCACAATTGTGATAGCAGATCTTCCTTGGTACCTTTATTGTGGTCTTTGGACACTAACTGGTTTCGGAATGGCAGGCGTAGGCTTTTCTGTAATGCATGATGCAGTGCACGATACCTTTTCAAGCAATAGAAAACTTAATAATTGGATAGGTCATTTTTCTATGTTCTTTATTGGTGGGTTTGCCGAGAATTGGAGAATACAACACAATCATAAACATCACACTTACACCAATGTTACAGGTATTGATGAAGATATTAGATCTCCAATTCCAGCATTGCGATTTACTCCTGATGTGCCCAAACGGAATATTCATAAATTTCAGTTTTTGTACGCTTGGTTTTTTTATGGGTTAATGACTTTTATGTGGACTACTACTAAAGATGTAAAGCAACTATTGCAGTTTAAGTCTGAAGGTTTCTACGATGGTCGCAATAAAGCTTATAGAAGAGAACTGACTCGTCTGGTGGTTTGGAAATTGTGTTACTATATGCTTTATCTAGGAGCTCCAATAGTTTTTACTGAATATTCTATTTGGCTTATTTTAGTTGGTTATTCATGCAAACATTTTTTTGCGGGCCTTACGACATCATCGGTTTTCCAGCCAGCACATGTAACGACAAGGACGGAATATCCGAAAATTGAAGTAGATAATACTATAGCTAATAGCTGGGCAGCGCATCAGATTCTTACTACTCAGAATTTTGCAATGAAAAGCAAATTATTTTCTTGGTATGTGGGAGGTCTTAATTTTCAAATTGAGCACCACCTATTCCCTAATATTTGTCACGTTCATTATAAGAAATTGTCGCCAATAGTGCAAGATGTGGTTAGAGATTTTAATCTGCCATACTTTCAACAACCGACGTTTGCTTCCGCGATTTATGATCATGGAAAAATGTTATATGATTTAGGTCGTAAAGACTAAAATTCTTCTGTTAATATTCCCAGTTTTGTTGGAAATCTATCACTATTTTCGCGGTTGAACTAAGGCTTTATGGCAAAAGGATTTACATCAAGAGAACAAGACTATTCCAAGTGGTACAACGAGTTAGTAGTAAAAGCCGATTTGGCCGAAAACTCTGACGTTCGAGGCTGTATGGTTATAAAGCCTTATGGATACGCTATTTGGGAGAAAATGCAAGCAGAGTTGGATCGAATGTTCAAGGCAACTGGACATAGCAACGCCTATTTCCCGCTATTCATCCCGAAATCGTATTTAAGTAAAGAAGCAAGCCATGTTGAAGGTTTCGCAAAAGAATGTGCTGTAGTAACACACTATCGCTTGATGAATGATCCTAACGGTGACGGGGTTATCGTTGATCCTGACGCTAAACTTGAGGAAGAACTCATCGTTCGTCCAACTTCTGAAACCATCATTTGGAGCACTTACAAGAAGTGGATTCAATCGTATAGAGACCTTCCTTTATTGATTAACCAATGGGCCAATGTAGTGCGTTGGGAAATGCGAACAAGATTGTTTTTAAGAACAGCCGAATTTTTATGGCAAGAAGGGCACACTGCTCATGCGACAGAAAAAGAAGCGGTAGAAGAAGCAGAACTAATGTTACGTGTTTACGCTGAATTTGCCGAAAAGCATATGGCTATGCCCGTCATACAAGGTGTGAAAACTGCAAGTGAACGTTTTGCTGGTGCATTGGAAACCTATTGTATCGAAGCTCTTATGCAAGACGGTAAAGCTTTACAAGCAGGAACATCACACTTTCTAGGTCAAAATTTCGCAAAAGCATTTGATGTAAAGTATGCTTCCAAAGAAGGAAAAGAAGAATTTGTATGGGCTACAAGCTGGGGCGTCTCTACACGTTTAATGGGCGGTCTAATTATGACACATTCAGATGATCATGGTCTTGTACTTCCTCCAAAACTAGCGCCTATACAAGTTGCGATTATTCCTATTTACAGACAAGATAATCAATTGGAAGCGGTGACTGAAAAGGTGCTGCCAATCAAAAAAGCATTGGAAGAAAAAGGAATTAGTGTTAAGTATGACGATCGAGACACCTATAAGCCAGGATGGAAGTTTAACGAATACGAATTTAAAGGAGTGCCAGTTCGCCTAGCAATGGGACCTAGAGATATTGAAAACGGTACTGTAGAGGTTGCGCGAAGAGATACTTTAGAAAAGGAAATTGTTTCGTTAGACAATGTAGTTGATCATGTAGAGAAGTTGATGATTGAAATTCAGGAAAACTTGTATAAAAGAGCGTTGGATTATCGAGCAGAAACAACTATAGAGATTGACACTTATGCAGAGTTTAAGGATGTTATGAAAACTAAAGGCGGATTTATATTAGCGCATTGGGATGGAACAGCTGATACTGAAGAGCGTATAAAAAAAGAAACAAAAGCAACTATTCGTTGTATTCCTCTAGAAGGAGACAAAACAGAAGGAATTTGTATTTATTCAGGAAAACCATCAGCGCAAAAAGTGTTGTTTGCTAAAGCCTATTGATTGAATTTAAAGAGTAAAATAGTAATACTAATCCTTGTCATGTCATGGCCAATATTGTGTGTTGCACAGCAAGCCATAAAACAGAAAGGAGAACTCTTTTTTTACTGGGGATATAACAGAAGTGCCTTTACGCCCAGCGATATGCACTTTCAAGGAGATAATTATGATTTTATATTATCTGATGTTAAGGCTTCTGATCGACCATCTAAAGTTGAGGTAGATCCGTACTTACATATAGGAAAATTCACGATTCCTCAATACAACTATAGACTTGGATATTTTTTAAGTGATAGGATAAGTGTTTCGTTGGGAATGGATCATATGAAATATGTCATGGATCTTGGTCAAAAAGTAACTATTTCCGGTTTTATTGATACAGAAGATAAGTATCAAGGTGCATTTTCGAATCAAGAGATTTTAATCGGAAATAGATTTGTGTATTTAGAGCATTCAGATGGTCTGAACTATGCGAGCGCAGAACTGGACTATTGGCTTCCTGTATGGCAATCAAACAATGAAAAATTTGATGTGCAATTTGTGGCTGGAGCAGGTTTAGGGATGTGCATTCCAAAAACAGTTGCGGTGGTTATGGATGAGCAGTTGGATAATCGATTTCACGTTGCAGGTTGGGGCATTAGCTCGAAGGCAGGATTTAGGACAACATTTTTTACACATTTTTTCTATGAAATATCTGCAAAAACAGGATACGTTTGGCTACCGAATGTCTTAACTACTGAACTAGGTTCAGCAAAGGTAGATCATCATTTTGGTTGGTTCCAAGTTTACGGAGCATTCGGAATAAGTTTACCTTTGAACAGAAAGTGAAAAGACAATGCTCAAAATCATTAATTCATTTATTTTTTTAATGCTTGTGTTGGTAGCAACTATAAGTTGTCAAAAGAAAACTTGTGCAGATTTTAAACTGGGTAAATTTGAAGCTAACGATACTTCCATTTCGGATATTAAAATTACTAGAACCGAAACAGAACAGATTGAGGTGAGTCAAAAGAGAGGATTCAAGGATGTCTACAAAATTCTTTGGGCTAATGAATGTGAGTATCATTTGGTCCTAAAAGAGAGCAATAATCCCGACAAAAATTTACTGAATGATCTTGATACTCTTAAAGTATCAATTACTGCAATTGAAGAGGATACTTACCAATTTACTGCAGTATTAAATGGGAAAGCCTTTATGGGCGATTTAAAACAAACATCAATTAAAACAAATTAAACAAAAGCGTTATGGCTGAATTTTATCAAGAAAACACAGAATTTAACTTCAAGAAAATTGGTCCAGTGGCTTTTATTGTCGGTGGACTATTATTGGTATTTATTCTTTGGAGTAAGTTAACGGTTACAATTGGACCAGGAGAAGGCGGAGTATTATTCGAAACTTTAGGGTCAGGGATTAATACGGAAAAAACGTATGGTGAAGGATTTCATGTTATTGCTCCTTGGAACAAAATGATCGTAAGAAAAGTACGTCAGCAGTCTATTTCGGACGAAATGAATGTACTTTCAGTAAACGGATTGGAAGTGAAAGTTAACGGAACCATATGGTACGAACCAGAATTCGAAAACCTTGGTTTTTTAATAAAAACTAAAGGAGAAGACTACGAACGTGAGTTGTTAGATCCAGCAATTAATGCAGCAGCAAGAAGTGTTGTTGGACGATACACTCCAGAGCAATTGTATTCAAGTAAAAGAGATGTAATTGAACAAGAAATATTAGAAGAGGTTCAGGCAGTATTAAAAGATCAGTTCTTATTGGTTAAGAGAGTATTGGTGGAAGATGTAAAGCTCCCCTCAACTATCGTTACTGCAATTGAAACTAAGCTGAAACAAGAGCAAGAATCTTTAGAATATGAGTTTAGATTAGCAAAAGCTAAAAAAGAAGCTGAAAGACAGCGTATTGAAGCAGGCGGTAAGGCTGCTGCAAATGATATTATCAGTAAATCGCTTACTGACAAAATTCTGAAAGAAAAAGGAATTTTAGCGACCTTGGAATTAGCAAAATCGCCTAATTCTAAAGTTGTAGTGGTAGGTTCAGGAAAAGATGGTTTACCACTTATCTTGGGTGGAAGTAACTAGAAATACACAGACTAAATTTAGCCCAATCGGAGAATTTCGATTGGGCTTTTTTTGTGCCTTTTTTGCAATAGCTTTGAACGCTTGTTGAGAATATTATTGGTCATATTAGCAGCTAATTTGTGGTTGCCTTGTTTCGCTCAGAAGAAGTGGTTTCATAATGCTGACTCTATCAGTAAACCGCGACTTATTGGGGTTGTAAGTGGTGCTTCTTCAATTACCATAGTAACCTTGGTAACTTTAAATGAATATTGGTATAAAGGATATCCTCGAACTTCGCTTCATTCTTTTGATGATACTAAAGAATGGGAGGGTATGGATAAAGTAGGGCATGGATTCACTTCTTATTACTGTGGTGTACTCGGCTATAATTCACTTAAATGGGCTGGTGTTTCTGAAAAAAAATCACTTTTATATGGAGCTTGGGGTTTTATGTATTTGACAGGAGTTGAACTGTTAGATGGCTACAGTGCTCAGTGGGGCTTTTCATGGGCAGATATAGCAGCAAATACTGTTGGATCAGGATTGTTTATCGGGCAACAACTTTTATGGAAGGAACAGCGTATCATGCCAAAATTTTCCTACCTATCTACCTTGCATACCAATTTAAGACCAGAGCTATTAGGAAATGGAGGAATCCAAGAGGTTCTTAAAAATTACAATGGTCAAACTTATTGGCTTTCTACTAATATTCATTCATTTCTGAATGAAGAGAGTAAATTTCCAAAATGGCTTTCTTTTTCATTAGGATATGGGGCATCAGGAATGCTCGGCGGTCACGAAAATCCAGCATTCAATTCAAAGGGTCTTGCACTGCCCCAGACCTTAACTCGACAAAAGCAATACTATGTTTCATTGGATATTGATTTGCATCGAATTAAGACGAAATCAGCTGTATTAAACGGAGTTTTAAAAGCAGTCTCTTGGTTTAAATTCCCTTTGCCTGCAGTTGAGTTTAATCAGCGTGGAGTATTTTTTCACCCAATCTATTTCTAGAATTCTTTTGTATTAAAGGGATGTTTTATTGAGAGTATATTTTTAGAGTCTTTTAAAGAGAGTAAGAAATTCAAAATTAAAACACGAAAACTTTACCTTCGGCACCGTGAAAGAAAACATACAAAGCACAGATTTAATTGAATTAACCACTCGGTTTATAAACAGCACCGGAAGCCATGTTTTTCTTACGGGAAAAGCAGGAACTGGAAAAACAACCTTCCTTAGAACTTTAGCCAGGAAAACGCATAAGAACTTTGTGGTGGTTGCACCTACAGGTATTGCCGCTTTAAATGCTGAGGGAGTTACTATTCATTCCCAATTTTTATTTCCTTTTGGAAGTTTTGTACCTGATCGCTCTCCAGATGGAAGCTTTGGTCAGGATGCTCGATTTTTCACTCAGCATACACTGGCTAGAAAACATCCTTTAAATTCAATCCGTAAGCAGGTTTTGCGTGCTGCAGACTTGTTAATCATAGATGAAGTGAGTATGCTTCGTGCAGATTTATTGGATGCTATTGATTATCGTATGCGCAGTGTTAAATCCAATTTCAATAGAAGTTTTGGAGGCGTTCAAGTATTGTTTATTGGCGACTTATATCAGTTGCCTCCCATTGTGCAACAAAATGAATGGAATGTGCTTAAGAATTACTACAAAAGCATGCACTTTTTCGAAGCTCATGCTTTAAAATATGATCCTCCAACTTATATAGAACTGGATAAAATCTTTAGACAAGAGGATGAAGATTTTATTCGAATTTTAAATAACCTACGAAATAATTGTGCTACAGAATCTGACATCAGCGAGTTAAATGAGTTTGTTAAAACTCAAGAACAAATTAATAAAATGGATGGCGTCATTACGCTCACAACCCATAATAATAAAGCCGATCAGATTAATAGAAAGCAACTCGAAGATTTAAAAGAAGAGGCATTTACCTATAAGGCAAAAGTAGCAAGAGATTTTCCAGAGCACATATATCCAGTTGCTCAAATGCTTGAGTTGAAAATGGGCGCGCAGGTAATGTTTATTAAAAACGATTCCAGTGCAGATAAACGCTATTTTAATGGTAAAATAGCTCGAGTTTCAAGCTTAAAGAAGGATGAAATAAAAGTAATTCTAGATGGAGAGAAAGTGGAATATTTGCTTCAGACCGAAGAATGGGCTAATAAGAAATACACTATTAATTCAAGTAACAAGGAACTAGAAGAAGAGGTGGTAGGTACATTCACTCAGTATCCTATAAAATTGGCGTGGGCGGTAACAGTGCATAAAAGTCAAGGACTTACCTTCGAAAAAGCCATCATTGACGTGGGTCAAGCATTTGCTGCCGGACAAGTATATGTGGCACTCAGTAGACTTAGAAGTTTGAAAGGGTTAGTGTTAAGAAGCCCAATCAACAGCAGTGTAATTGTTACAGATAATGAGGTTAATACTTTTGTTTCAGACCAAGAAAAGCCCTCTGAATTGGGCAAAACATTGGAGTTGGAACAACGTAGATATTTAGAGCGTGTTTTGTTGAATTCCTATGACTTTGAACCCATTGAAAAGATGTTGGAATACCAATTACGCAATGCCAAAACTTCGTTAGAGTTTGAACTGGATTCACTAAGAACAACTTTGCCATTGCTTCAATCTGAATTTGCTGGTCAAAGGGATATCTCTAGAAAATTTAAATCTCAAATCTCAAGAATTCTGCAAACGGATGACCATAAAATACTTATGGAAAGATTGGAAAAAGGGAGTGGCTATTTCCTAGATTTTCTAAGTGGAGTTCAAAAAACATTATTGACACATTTGGCCGAAGTCGAGCAATTGGCCAAAGCCAAAACGTATCGAACTTTTTTAGAAGAACTGGATCAGCTAATTATGAAAACCATTTCGGAAATTGAGAAAGCTGCTATGATGGCTCATTGCGTTTACACAAAACAGCCTATACCAAGGGAATCGCCTTATGGAAAAATGCGAGTGGATAAAAGAAAGTCAATTTTAGAAGCAGCGAGACAAAATGCTGCATCGAATCCAGATTTGCAAAAAACAAAAACCGGAAAAAAGCGTAAAAATCCGCTTCCAGTCGATGGTGAAAAACCTGTAAAGGCGGAGAAGGGAAGCACCTACAAGGAATCTTATGATTTACTGAATAGCGGCTTGTCTGTAGCCGAAGTTGCAAAGAAGCGAGATTTGGTTGCAGGAACAATAGAGGGGCATGTGGCTAAAGGAATAGAAGCCGGAGTACTGAAATTGGAAGATCATATGGACAAAGCTGAAATTGAAATTTTAAGCTTGGCTATTAAAAAATCAAAGAATGGCAGTGCTGGAATTTTCGCTGCTTTTAAAGGGAAGTATTCTTACGGGAAAATTAGAATGGTGCAGGTGAGTTTGAAAGAATAATTAATCCCCTCTCAAATTCACCATTTCCAGTCGCCTAATCTTTTCTACATCAACCGTTATGTGGCCAAATTCTTCGCTCACTTTGCCGCGTATCTTATAACAACCGGGAGCAGATACTTTGTTATTTGCAAAGACATTTGGGAAAATCACGGTGTCTATCCAATCGCCTTTTTGGTCCACAAATGTTCCAAACTGCATGATTTGATTGTTGTTCGTTTTGGTCGATTTTACGGTTACACGATAACCCGCCAAGTCCACAGTTTTTCCGATTAGTTTGGGTAATTCTGATGCAGCTAAAGTTGCTATTTGGCTTTGGTCGGCTATCAAACTAAACGGGCTTACCGTTACTGGAAAACCCAATAGTTCCATTTCGTCGTAAGCGTCTTCTATCTGTGTATGAATCAGCTCGGGGAGTTTCCAGCTTTTGGGTTCTATCCGAAATAGATTGCCTTTTTCTCTAGTCTCTGGAGTTTTAGAAAGCAAAAAATGAGCGTCCCACATCAGTTTCTTTTTGTTGGGTTCAAAACAGCGAAAACATCCCAGCCGAATAAGAACGATAATCTGCTCCAAACTGATTTCAGACATACGATTCACAAAGTCTCTAAAAGATAAAAATGGGCCGTCCGTTTGTCTTGACTTTAGAATACGATATACATTTTCATTTCCGAAGCCACCATTGATAAATGCTAAACCTAAGTGAACCGTTTTACCCGATAAAGTAGCCTTAAGATCGCTATTGTTTACACAAGGCAGGGCGATGGTTCCGCCTTTCATTCGGGCAGTGTGTGCATAGAATTCTTTGGAGTAAAAACCACCCCCATTGTTTAGGGTAGCGGTAAGGTATTCTAGCGGATAATACGCGTGAATGTATAAGGCTTGAAAACTCTCTACTGCATAACTCGCCGAATGCCCTTTGGAGAAAGCATAATTGGCAAAACTCTCTATCTGATGCCAGATGTCCTGTACCGTTTTTTCGGCGTAACCTTTTTGGTGGCAATTGTCAAAAAACCGTTGTTCGACCTGAGCAAATTCGGTACGTTCTTTAAACTTCCAAGACATGCCACGTCTAAGGATGTCGGCTTCGGCCAAGGTGAGTCCCGCAAAAAAGTGCGCTACTTTAATTACATCTTCTTGGTAAACCATTACACCATAAGTTTCTTCCAATAATTTGTAGAGTTCAGGTAAAGCCTTTTGAGCATTTTTACGCCGTTCTTCATCCTGAAATCGAATAATGTATTCGCGCATCATTCCACTTTTTGAAACCCCTGGGCGAATGATAGAACTAGCCGCTACCAGTTGAGTGTAATCTTCTGCTTTTAGCTTGGTAAGTAACATGCGCATGGCCGGAGATTCTACATAAAAACAACCCGTTAAATCTCCTTGTCTAAGGAGCTGCTTTACCTTAGGATCATTTTTTAGCATATCGATGTCGTCTATGTCTATCGTTATACCGTGGTTTTGTTTTACATACACCAAAGCATCTTTTATTTTCCCCAATCCGCGCTGACTCAGGATATCGTATTTGTACAAACCGATGTCCTCGGCAATCTGCATATCGAAGTGTGTAGTTGGGAAATTTTTAGGAGGCAAAACAGTAGAGGAATAGTAATGAATTGGTTCTTCAGAAATGAGAATTCCGCTAGAGTGAATACTCAAATGACTTGGGAAACCTGCTATGTATGTGCTGTACTTCTGAACCAATTGGCCATAGGTATCACTCGCATATTGAGAGGAATGTTGTAGGCTTTTTATTTCTTCGTCGGGCAAACCAAAGACTTTACCCAATTCTCGAATTACAGCTTTCCGCTGAAAGGTTTGATAAGACCCCAGCAACGCGACTTTGTCCCAACCGTAAGTATCGAAGAGGTACATGGTAATATCATCTCTATCGGTCCATGAAAAATCTATATCAAAGTCAGGTGGGCTAATTCTATAAGGATTAATAAATCGCTCGAAGTATAAGTCCAAATCAATAGGATCAACATTGGTAATCCGGAGTAGATAAGCCACCAAACTGTTAGCGCCACTTCCTCTACCTACATAGCAGTAGCCTTTCCTTTGAGCGTAACATACCAAGTCCCAATTGATCAAGAAATAGGCGCAAAAATCACATTGCTCGATGAGCTTGAGTTCTGTATCGAGACGTTTTAGAATAACGTCATTTACCGTTTTGAATCGGTATTCTAATCCTTGGTGACTCAGGTCGGTGAGTAATTTTATATCCTCTTCTTTACTTTTGGTAAAGTACAGCTTGTTTTTTGGTTGTTTGAAGTTGTAATTCACTTTACATTTTTTGAGTAGCTTTTTTGTGTTCTTCAGAATTTCAGGAAACTGTTTATAGAGCTGCTTTATTTCTACTGCACTTCGGTATTTATTATCTGGATTAGCTTGCCGAATAGGAGGGAGTTTACTCAACAGCATATTTTCTCCAATGGCTCGCAACAATCGGTGGGTATTGTAATCTCTTTTGTTTCGAAAAGTAGCAGTGCAGAGCACAACCAGTTTCCCTTGGTGGTGTTTCCAATCCTTTTGTTTGGTGGTATTTTTTAAATCGGATGGACTGATACCGATAAATTCGTGCTCCTTTAAGTAATTAGGATGTGGAGCAAAAGCTAGGGGATAGATGATATAAGCGTGTTTGAAATTTGGAGCTATGGGATCAATAGAGAGTTTTTTCTCTAAATGATGAGAGAGGTGTGCGTTGAGTTCGAAGAAACCCTTTTTATTTTTAGCAATGCCAATGTATTGTTGGTGTACGCTATTTCTAAAGTCAATACCAATGTTTGCTTTAATGCCGTATTCTTCGGCGCGCATCAAAAATCGAAAGGTTTCTGAGGTGTTATTGATATCCGTAATTACAAAGTTGGTGTATCCCAAATCTTTTATGGTTTGCAATACATCGTCTACCGATAGGCACCCGTAATTCAGACTATAATAGCTATGACAGTTTAATAACATACTTATTTAAGCTCTGCGATGCGCTGGAATTACATTCGGTTGTCCATTGAAAGGATTCTTCCTTCCAATACCTTTAGAATCCATGCCAACGGCACGCTTCACAGCATCCTGTCCGTATTTATTACGCATAGCGTCCATGGCTTGGTAAAGGCGAACCATTTCCTCATTATCCTCAAATAAATTGATTTGATAACCACCACCAACGAGTTTGCTGTAGCGCACTCCAATCAATCGAATGAGCATACGACGAGCGTAGAGAATTTTGAAAATCTCTTGCACAATATCTATCAGTTTATGATCGACCGAAGTGTAAGGGATGTGTAATTGGCGAGTAACGGTAGTAAAGTCTGAATAACGAATTTTTACTGTCACGCAACCTGTAAGTTTGGTGCCGTTGCGCAATTGATAGGCTAAATTCTCAGCCATAGCAGTAATAATACTTTTGAGTTTTACAACGTCGGTGGTATCTTTTTCAAACGTTCTTTCGATAGAAATAGACTTGCGTTCGTGGTAAGTAATAATCGGCGAATTGTCAATTCCTTGTGCTTTTTTCCAAAGAGAAATTCCGTTTTTGCCCAACACGCGTTCCATGAGTTCACAGGGCATGTCTTGTACTGTTTTAATTTTTTGAATGCCCATAAGGTTGAGCTTTTGAGTTGTTTTTTCGCCTACCATGGGCATTTTTCGAATATCAAGCGGAGCCATAAAAGCTTTCTCTTCTCCGCATGGTACTTGAATGTGATTGTTCGGTTTAGCCTCGTTAGTGCCAATTTTTGCAGTTGTTTTTCCAGTAGAAAGGCCAAACGAAATCGGTAATCCACTCTCTTTTATAATGCGTTCTCTAAGTTCTTTTGCCCATACATATGTGCCATAAAAACGGTCCATACCTGTAGTGTCAACATAGAATTCGTCGATAGATGCTTTTTCGAACATAGGGCTCGTCTCTTTAATGATATCCGTAACAATATCAGAGTATTTGCTGTAGGTGCTACTATTGCCTCTAATTACTACAGCCTCGGGGCAAAGCTGTCGAGCCATGCGCATAGGCATGGCAGAGTGTATTCCAAAAGAACGCGCTTCATAACTACAGGAAGCTACCACGCCTCGGTTCGATGTGCCGCCTATGAGTACAGCTCTGTTGTTTAAACTGCTGTCAAGTAGTCGTTCGCAAGAGACAAAAAAGCTGTCTAAGTCAAGGTGTAATATAGATTTCATTGTTTGTGTCGAAATAATCGTCAAATATTTGTCTGTAATCTAGACAATATTATTTTTGTAGAGATGAATTGTTGATAATATTTAGAGCTACTATTTTCGTTTTTAGATTCCCGCCTGCGAGAGAATGACGAGTTATGTTGATATTGTCCTTTTAAGATATTGGGACAGCGTCAAAAGAAGAACCTTAGAGAGATCGGGAAGTTGAGTGCTGTGCTCGAAAATCACCCGGCCGAATTTGGATTATTCAAAGAGGATGGTGCACTATTTTTAGAAGACTTGATTTTTAATTCCTTTTGTATTAAGACAAAAGGAAAGCCCTGCGGCTTGAGCATATATAAATACGATTAAACTGGAGTGATAAAAAAACATGAAAAAAGAACAAACACAAGAGTCATTAGTATTTGGAAGTAATTTGAATTTTTTGCGAGCTCGCAAAAAATTATCTCAAACTCAAATGGCTGTTGATTTAGAAATAAAGCGTACCAGTTTAATCGGTTATGAAAAAGGAGTACAGCCACCCTTTAAAATATTAGTGCAACTAGCTGATTACTTTGGAATATCGATAGATGCGATGATGCGCTACAATTTGAGTAAACTTGGCGAATTTGAACTGTCGAGAATAGAGCAGGGGTTTGAGGTAGATATTACTGGAAATAAGCTGCGTTTGTTGGTAACAACCACCGATAAAAATGGAAAAGAAAATATTGAACTTGTAAAACAGCAGGCACAAGCAGGTTATACTGCGGACTATAATGACCCTGGTTTTATTGATAGTTTACCTAAATTTCAGTTGCCCTTTTTATCGAGAAACAAAACCTATCGTTGTTTTCAAATTGATGGAGATTCTATGCCACCAGTAGTACATGGATCTTGGGTTACAGCGTCGTTTATTGAAGACTGGAGTAACTTGAAAAGCGGAACTCCTTGTGTAGTGGTTACCAAAGAAGATGGAGTAGTATTTAAGCTGGCTTACAATAAAATTGAGGAAGAAAAATCGCTTTTGTTAGTTTCTACCAATCGATTGTATGAGCCCTACTTGGTATCAGTAAATGCTATTGCCGAGGTCTGGAAGTTTGAGACATTTAATGGATTTGAGGTCTTCGTATAGAAATAAACTAAGTTAGTAGTCGAATTCCAATAACTATTCTAATGATATTGATAATTCCTGTAATTATAACCACTGAAATGATGCTTAAAATATAAGCTAAGCTTCATTCGCTCTATGTTTTAGAATTGGTTCAAGCTTTTTAAGTTTGACAACTCTACTTACCTTTATGCAACCCGAACAGCTATGTGAATTGAGTCAATTTCATGCAGCGCTGACTACTGAAATTTGAACATTCAATCAATTTGTTGTAATTGCTTACTTATCCTATTAGGAAATCGAGAGATGAAGAATATTATTTAAAGGATTGCCGTGAAATAATTACGAGTACAATATTGATATGAGTTTGTTTCATGACAATATAAAAACACCAACCACTTTAAGCCAATAACTAGCTAAGATGATTTCGTAAATATAACCACTGAAATTCTGCCTAAAGTGAAAGTAAAGAAGACTTACGAAGTCTATTTGTTTCTATATTTCAAAATAGGGTCAAGCTTTTTAATCCTAAGAATTCCCACTTTATGAAGCCCAAGCATAACAATATAAGTTGGATCAATTTCGTGCCATCTCTGACCTCCGAAATTTGCACTTCCGCCAAATTTGTGATGATTGTTGTGATAGCTTTCGCCCCACATTAGAAAATCAAAGGGTAATAAGTTTTTTGATGTATTACTTAATTTAAAATTAGTATATCCCCAAACGTGAGCTCCCCAGTTTATAATAGCTCCGTGAACTGGTGACATTAAAAATTGCACAGGTAATAAAGCCCATAACCACAACATGTCACTAGGTACAAATAACCAGTAAAAACCAATATAAATAGCACTCCAAAATAATCTTGAAGGCCAGCTTCTAGCGAAGTTGTCAAATGCCCACCATTCAGGAACACCTTTGGTAAAGCGCTCTTCAACTGCTATTCTTTTATTTGATAGATCCGAATAAACATTTTTTGTTCTCCACATCATGGAAAAAATATTTTTATCGTATTTCGGTGAGTGTGGATCTTTCTCTGTGTCTGGCCAAGCATGGTGTTGACGGTGCATTACGCCATAACCATAAGGACTTAAATAATTTGATCCCATGAATATCCAAGATAAAATGAAAAACACTTTTTCCATAGCAGGAGAGAGTTCAAATTGGGCATGCGCCGCATACCTGTGATGAAACATTGATTGAAACAATAACGAGCCATACCAATGAGCAAAGAAGAAAATTAAAATATATGCCATGTGTTATTTTTTAAAATACAAAAGTAGACCTATTTTAGTCTGCATGTAAGACCATTATCATTCCAAATAGTTTAAAAGTAGTTCGTAAATTCAAACCTTTGTTTTAACAATTGATGATAATTATCTGCGTTAAATCCCCAACCCTCTGTTATCCAATTCGTTTTAACTAATAACAATGAATAAAGAAAAACATAAAAAAACTTTTCGAGTATGGCTGAATGAAACAACCATAATTGTGGTTAGATCAAAAGCGAAAGCTTTACTCTGGATTAAACGTTACCCTGATGCTAAATTGGTAGGAT
>TARA_B110000879_G_scaffold151217_1_pt1 | contig 21434 bp, 4 predicted proteins | sample TARA_B110000879 | Tara Oceans TARA_B110000879 (sample SAMEA4398094) | marine metagenome | biome: Polar Biome; feature: [SRF] surface water layer (ENVO:00010504); material: water (ENVO:00002006), including particulate matter (ENVO:01000060) such as... | depth 5 m
ATACTTGTGCAGATAGTTCAAAGCATGTTCTTACAGTGAACAGTTCTCCGACAATTGCGCTTCAAAATGCACCAGACTTATGTTTAAATACAACTCAGATTTTAGGATTTGGATTGCCACAAGGAGGATTATATTTCGCAGATACCTTGTTGAGTGCAAATACGATTGCAATGAACAGATACACTGCAACGGGCAGTGCTAGGTCTCAAAAAATTATTTATGAGTATTATGGTGCTAATGGTTGTTGGGATACTGCAAGCGCGGTTATTGATATTCTTCCGCAACCGAGTGTATCATTTGTGTTGGAAGATTCAATTGCTTGTTATAGCGAAAACTTGGTGAAAGTGACCGGTGGATTGCCAATAGGAGGGACATATCTTGGTAAAGGAATTTTCCAAAATCAGCTTTACACTCAATCGTCAGGAACGGGGTATATAGATATTGTTTATCAATTTACCGATTCAAATAATTGTAACAATACGGATACGGTTAAATTATTAGTTGCAGTAAATCCAATTTTGAATGTAAGTAATGACACCGTTCTTTGCGCTAACACATTGGCTAATATTTTTGCAACAGGAGCTGGAAAAGGTGCATTGTATACTTGGAGTAACGGAGTTCAAAACTCTAACATAAGCGTTACGCCGTCTAAAACTGCTAGCTACTCAGTAATTGGATTAGATACGAATGGTTGTTCGGATCAGAAAACGGTTAAAGTTGAAGTACTTCCAGAAATTATATTGACAACTTCAAATCAAAATGCAGGTTGTATTGCATCGGATGGAATTGCAAATGTTTCGGTTGCTGGTGGTTTACCGCCATTTAGTTATTTATGGACAAGTGGAAGTAAAAACTCAATTGCGACAGGATTAAAGGCTGGTTTTTATGAAGTTACAGTTACTGATGCTAACGTTTGTATCAAGAGTGCTTCAGCGGTAATTAAAAATACTAATGGTCCAAACGTAATCGTAAATGGAATTACTGATGCAAGTTGCGCTGGCGCAGCAGATGGCTCAATTGCGTTGGATATTCAAGGTGCAGTATTAGCTATTCAATGGTCTAATGGTGCAACTACAGAAGATATCAGTGGATTGTCACCAGGAAAGTATATTCTGACAGTTACTGCTGCTGATAGCTGTATAACGACACGAGAGTTTACCATTACAGCTCCTGATGCAATGCAAATTGCAGCAATGGTTGAGGCACCGACATGTGCTAGCAACAATGGATTTATAACCTTGAATGTTGTAGGTGGTAAATCACCATATCGATACGATTGGTCTAACAGTACCTCAAACGATACACTGTTATCTGCCACTTCAGGTGTATATAAAGTGACGGTTACCGATAACAACAGTTGTAAAGACAGTATTGAAGTAGTTGTTAGTGATTATGGTGCTCCGGTTATCACGCTTATTAAGGTTATTCAGCCAGATTGTGGTGTAAACAATGGTGAGCTGCACATTGATGTGAATAAGGATACACTGACTCATTTCAGTTGGAATACAGGTGATTCTACTTACATTATCAAGAACTTGGTGCACGGTATTTACAGAGCAACTGCGACGGATACTGCTGGTTGTCGAGGACTAACAAGTATTACTCTAAACAGTATTACACCAAAAGCAAAAGAACTTTGTGTTGCTACAATCGATACTGCAACTGGTCTAGCTCAAATAGTTTGGTCAAACACGGGAGCTAAAGAAATAGAGATTTATACTAAGGCATTGGGTCGAAATGACTTCACTGTATTGGAATCAACTCCTATAAACCCTAACGTTTATACCGATAGTCTTTCTTCAATTATCTTTAAGTCACACAGCTATGCAATTAAGTCGACAGATAGTTGTGGTGGAGTAAGCGAATTAAGCAGCTTACACCAAACGATTTTAATGACGAGTCAGTTAGAGAAAAACAATGATATTACCCTACGTTGGACTGCATACGCTGGTTTCAAATTCTCTGAATATGAAATAATGAGATTAGAAAACGGAGTAATGACAGAATACGGTAGAACAGGTATTGGCACCAATGAACTCGTTATTTCGGATGAAGAATTTGAAGCTAGAAAAATATTCTATGTAGTGAGAGTTGCGGCACCAGAAAGTTGTGGTCCTGCCGATTATTACGATTATTCTTGGTCTAATAAATCAATGAATTTCGGTTCGTTTAATATCAATGTTGAACACCCAGGAAATCTTGCAATTCGTAAATTATATCCGAATCCAAATGGTGGACAGTTTACATTGCAATTAGGCTTTAATGCTGAGACAAATGTCGATTTACGTATTACCGATATGAGTGGGAGAGAGGTATGGAATACTAAGTTGGGCAATGTCTTTGGTTTGGTAACTCTGCCAATTGACTTAATGAACAATGCAGCAGGAATGTATCAATTGAGAATCGATGCAGCAGATGAAGTATTTATGGAAAGAATTCAAGTGATTAAGTAAGTAATGCAATTAATAAGAATTATTAAAAAAAGTTTAGGCATCGCAATTTTATTGTTAGCTACCCAGATTGGGTTTGCGCAATTGATTGGTACTTATACTATTGGTGGAACGAGTCCAAAATTTGCGACGATTTCTGAAGCCGTTGATTCCTTAGAAACTTATGGTGTAAGTGGATCGGTTACTTTTCATATTCGACCAGGAACATATACTGAGCAGGTAGATTATGATTCGATTCCAGGAGTTACAGCAACTAATAATGTGACATTTAAAACAGAGCCGGGAAGTTCAAGCTTTGCTGAACTCAAAACGAGTGGAAGTTATTTTTTCGCTTTCGATACTGGTGCAGCTTTTGTAACTATAGACAGTTTATATATGCATCAACCGAGTTATGGAAATGTGGTTTATTTGAGAGGAATAAATCGAAATATTTCTATTACAAACTGTGAGCTGAGAGGGAGCCACAGTAGCTATGGTTACGATGCTTACGCTTTGATACAGGATAATATTGGTCGCAATACTTTCAATTTTACTTTTAAGGATAATCATACAATTGGAGGAGCGGGTATCTTATACTTAAGGGGCTTAAATGATACTCTTTTGGATTCAAATATTGTAATTGAAAACAACTTGTCTGACTCTGCAGCCACGGGGTACTTTTTTCGTTATGCTACAGCGGGTAACTTTGAAAATAATGTTATTAATCTGGATCCGTCTAACACCAACTCTTATGGTCATGGTATCTATTTTTATGGGGTGCATGAAATAGATATTGTAAATAACCAAATCATTAGTTGGTCAGAAATGTCAACAGATGAATTCTTTCTATACGATTGTTCTGGAACTTTTGCTAATAAAACTATTGTAGCTAATAACTTAATAGTAGAAAAAGTAAAATCTTATTCTAACAGTAGAGTAGGATATTTCATTTTATGTAAATATATGGATATCGTGCACAACACTTTTATAGGAAAAAAGTACAATGCGTCTTCTTTTTGCTATCTCGCGGGAACTTCAACCCAAACTTCTTTTAAGAACAATTGTGTTTATAATGCTGGTTCTGCAGTTGCCATGGCTGTGAGTTCAGGGGGCGCTAGTTTGTCAAATAATAATTTTTATGGAAACAATGGAATATCAAACTTTGCTTCTACTGTTTCTAATACTAATGGAATAACAGTCAACCCTGATGTTGACCCATTGAATGATTACAAAAGTAAGTCTCCAGTATTGGCAGGCAAAGGCACCCCAATTGCAACAGTAATAAAAGATCTTGAAGGAGTGACAAGAAGTGGTTCGGCTCCTCATATTGGGGTATATGAATTAACTTTTCCAACTAATGATGCAGGCATAGCTAGTACTGTTATTGATAAGATTTGTTCGGTAAGTCAACCAATCAAAGTGTTAGTTCGGAATTATGGATCTAATACCATTACTTCATTAACCGTAAAATGGGCTATATCTACAAATGGAGGCGTTTATGTTTCTCAAAACGATGCAAGCCTTTTATACAGTATTTCCAGTGCAGCAGATACACTTATCACCTTAGGCAATTTTACGCTCGTAGTTGGTAATTCCTATTCGATTAAAACCTATACAACTGGACCTAGCTCAGGCACCGATAACAATAATTCAAATGATACAGCCCAAGCAGGCTTTAGTGCTGGAATGACAGGCGATTATACTATTGGAGGAACTTCACCGAGTTATTCTTCAATGAGTTTGGCAGTTGCTGATTTAAATAAATACGGAGTATGTGGACCAGTTAATTTTAAAATAAGAGCAGGAACTTATTTTGAACAAATTGATTTTGAGTCGATTGAAGGGGTTGGCTTAGTAAATAGCATCTCTGTTAAACCAGATGCTGGAGCATATTCTTCCGTGTTTTTAAATTTTGATTCTGGATACGTCGCTGGTTTTGGCGAAGGATCGAACTTCATCACATTTGATAGTTTAGAAATGGGTATGTCTGGGGCAGGAAATGTTGTACGCATTTATGGGCAATCTGAAAATTTAACGTTTTCCAATTGTATTCTAAACGGAGCAATCACAACTTCCACGTCATCAACTAATGATGTTTTAATAGTTGTAGATGGTACCTCATGTAACCATTTGTCAATAACTGATAATGTAATTAAAAATGGAGCAAAAGGTATAAGTCTTGGAGGATCAAATTCGGGTGCCATTGTGACAAATGCACATGTTTTAAGGAACGAAATATTATACCCATACTATCGAGGCATACATTTCCTTAGAACAGATTCATGTAAAATAAATTACAACAAGATACGAATCAACACTGATCATCCTGATGCTACGGGAATTGAAACTGTATCTATTTATGTGTGTGACGTTATTGGTAATGATATAGTTGTTCGGGCTGCTGATTATGCACAAGGTGTAGATCTTTGGATTTATTCAAAATGTTTGTTTGCCAACAACATGGTTTCCATACCTAAGCCAAGCTCTCACCAACAGAATCACAGTAGAATTAGGTATTCAAACGGTATCAAAATAATTAACAATAACTTTTTTGGAAGACACCAAGATTCTAGTGAATCAATTTTTGAAATTGATGATTTTTACAACGATATGGTCCTAAAAAACAACTGTTTTGTTAATGATGGTGATGGTTATGCTTTAGAATTGACAAATACTCCAACTCGGTCAAATAACAATTTTTATGGTGGCTCAGGCACTAGAAATGTTTTAGGTACAGCTCAAGGAGCTAACGGGTTAAATGTCGATCCATTTTATCTATCTGATACCAATCTTCACGTTCAGTGCGGTGCTTTAAAAGGCCAAGCAGTTGCTGATACTGATTTGCCTCTTGATTTTGATGGAGATACTCGGCATGCTTCAAATCCAGATATTGGGGCTGATGAGGTTTCGCTTAATAGTGTTGATGTTGCAATCAATGAGATTACAACAAATGGAGGTTGTGCTGGTGGTAGTGCTTCTGTTTATGTAGATTTAAGAAACGTAGGGGTAAATACAATAACATCGGTCACTATAAATTGGTCACTTTCAACTAACGGAGGTGCTTATGTTGCTCAAACTCCCATAAATTATTCCGGTTCATTAGTAGCTTGTGATGATTCGCTAATAAGCGTTGGTAGTTTTACTTCGGTTGTTGGTAATTCTTACAAAGTGGTTGCTTATACATCTTCTCCGAACTCAACAACAGATGGCAATAACGATAATGATTCGCTTATTTCAGATTTGTCGATAAGTTTAAAAGGCACCTATACCATTGGTGGTAACTTACCCAGTTATTCAACTTTTCAAGAAGCAATTGATGGCTTAAATGAATTTGGAGTTTGTGGGCCGGTTGTTTTTCATGTTCGATCGAGTATTTATAATGAGAAAATCACGATTGAAGAAATTGACGGCACAAGTATAACAAATACGGTAACCTTCAAAAGTGACCCAGCAAATGCTACTATGCCCATTTTGACAGACTCATCGAGTGATTTTCTGGAAAATTATACGCTAAGATTTTCGGGTACTCGTAATGTCATATTGGATAGTTTAAATATCATAGCACTCGGTGTGCAATATGGTACTGCGATTTCGTTTGAAAACTATAACTATGATATTACTATTAAAAGTTGTCAAATCGAAGGACCAACAACAAGTAATACGGGCCAATATATGGCTGTTATCAAAGATGAATTTAGTTTAAAAGATTCTTTGGAAAATATTGAAATAAGCAATAATCTTATCAAAAATGGTTCAATAGGAATATACTTAAGAGGGCACTGGAATGACAGAGAAAATGATATACGAATTTCGGACAATGAAATAGATAGTTTTTCTTTTGTTGGTATAAGATTGTATTGGGTTACTGGAGCAACTCTTGATGGTAATTTAATTAAGAATAGAAGCACTTCCTACAGTGTTATTGGTATCGACGCTTATTTTTATGATTCTTTGATTATTTCTAGCAATCGTATCAATTTACAAGGTACATCTGGTGGTAATGGTATGATGTTAAACAATCCAGATACAATTAGTGGGAAAGCTAGTAAAGTGGTTAATAATGAAATTGCCTTTTCTGATGCATTTAATTCGGGAAGATGGTATGGTATAAGAACTGTTAACTCCGACTTTGAAATATATAATAATTCCATTCATAAGGAAAGTGGCATAAACAATGACTATGGTATGTTTCTTGAAGCTGGACAAGGGAGTCATTATAAGATTTATAATAATATAATTTCAGATAAGACAGGTGGATATCTATTTTATTTTTCTGATTTGACCGGGATAGATAGTTGTGATTATAATGTCTTATATAGAAGCGGCGCAGGTTCATTCACATACGGCCCTAGCTATAATAGTAACTTAGCGAACCATCGTACAAATACAGGTTTTGGGGTACATTCTGCAACTATTAATCCAAATTTCACTGCATTAGATTCACTTTATCCGACTAACGCTGCTATTGATGGGGCCGGTTTCTATTTAAGTGAGGTGCCTAATGATATAAATGGAACGATAAGAAGTACGACTTTACCTGATATTGGGGCCTATGAAATTACAATACCCCCATTAGCCGGTATTTATACAATTGGCGGTACAACTCCAGATTACCCAACCTTAGATTCAGCAGCCATGGATCTTAATGCAAGAGGAATATCTGCGGCAGTTACTTTTCTTATTAGACCAGATACCTATGTGGAACATATGTTTGTGGATACTATAATAGGTGCGGATTCTAGTAAATTGGTGACTTTTAGAAATGATACTAACTTTACAGGTACAGTTCTAATAAAGGATTCTTTAACCAAAGACAATCCTGGTTTATTCACATTCAAAAACTCAGGTTACGTTAAGATTATAGGACTCAACTTTGAGGAAGATGGTTTAAGCGTTAACACTTCTTCCTGTATTCGATTGGAAGGATTGTGTACAGATTTCTATGTGGACAGTTGTAACTTCAAAGCCAATAGCTCTAATTTCAATAATTATTATAGATCAGCCATCGGTACTGGAGAGTCACATGTGGAAATATCAACTGACTATCCTTCTGGAATGACCTATCAATCAGAAAGAATGGAGATAAGCAATAGTACTATGGTTGGATTTGGCTATCCTGTTAACATCAATGGACGCTCCACTCATTTTATTCTCGCAGATAGTCCTGTTGGAAAAGTGATCAATTGTACTATGACTGGAGTAAGTAATTATTCCTTTTTTGGCAGCCATTTAGATACTTTAGTCTTTTCTTCTAGTGAAGTAAGTGGATCTTCACTTCTTCTAAGTTTGACAGGCAACAAATCGGTTACGATTGATAAAAACAAATTCTTTAGCGTAGGGGATAATCATGTATCATTCTTGAGTGGACTAGGTAACTTGGTTTCAGCCTCAAATCCTATTCTTATCACCAATAATGTATTTAGAAGCGAACGGTCAGCTTCTACCTCTCAACGAATTGGATTTAATATCCGCTCTGATGATCACTATAGCTTCTTTAACAATACCATTTATTTGGAAACAAATATCGAAGACACTGCTCATCACAAAGTTTTTAGTGTAAATGACGTGAAAAACCTAAATTTTAAAAATAACAACGTCATTTTTAATGGAACCAATGGCTATGTCTACGACTTGGACAGACCAAGTGGCCATAATTACGATTTAGATTACAATAACGTTTATAGTAAATCGGGTTCTATTGGTTTACTTGGGGGAGTTGAATATCCTACATTAGATAGTCTTCATACGCTAGGATATGATTTCAGTTCTTTGTCTCTAAACCCAAGGTTCAACAACGATACTTTATTAGAACCCCATGTAACCGAATTAGTTGATGCAGGAGATTCTATAAGCGATATTACTGATGATATTTTGGGGGTAAGTAGAGATGGAACCCCAAGTATTGGCGCTTATGAGTACAGCTACACTTGTGGTGGATTAAGTGGAACATATACTGTAGGCGGAACAACGCCCGATTACTCAAGTATTGCAGCAGCAGTTGAAGATATAAATGAGGTTGGTATTTGTGATGATGTGACCTTTAATATTCGACAAGGAACTTATACTGGAAGCTACAAGCTTGAAAAAGTATACAACTCTCCCGATAGCGGTAAGATTGTATTTAGGGATGACCCATCAAATACACTTGAAGCCATTCTATACGATAACTTAGATTCAAATGTAAATCCATATTTGTTAGAAATTGGTGAAGTATCCAATATTGAATTTAGAAATTTGACTTTTAAAGCTAAAGGAAACGGGCAATCGGCCATACTTTTTTTAAACGACTCTGTTAGAAACTTAACTGTAGATAGCTGCACGTTTGATGCATTAAATGAATCTTCCGGATTAATTAATGCTGGCTCATGGCCTAATAAAGTTTTTGTCGATTCTATTTTGATAACTAACAACAGGTTTCTTAATACCAGAGCAGGAGCACCTGATGGTCGTGGCGCTGTGTCTATTTTAGCACAAAACGACTCCAATTATCCTAGATATGGGAACTATACTCTTGTACAAAATAATCTCTTCAATAACTGCTACAAGTCCGTTTACTTGAACAACCATTCATATTTGGAAATTTTAGATAACACAATTATTGACGGCTTTGACGGAATAGGGATTTCGACAAGTGCGTTTCAAATCAGACGAAACAAAATATTTATTTCAAACAAAGGAGTCAATATCGATGGAGACAATTCTAGTCTTACGAATTACATTATAAACAATGTAATTAGTTCTGAATCTTCTAGTGCAATTAGCAACACTCATGTAACGACAAAAAGGTGCGAAATAAGTCATAATACTTTGATTTCCAATGCAGCAGACTTCCCAGTGCTTCAGTATGGTAATGCATGGGGTACCAGTAGTCAGAAGCTGGTATTAAAGAACAATATTCTATATCATACTAATTCTGGTAATGTGATTGAGGTGAAGGGAAATGCCTCAGATTTGATTTATGAAGGGGATTACAATAACTTATACACCGATGGTGATACGCTAGTTAAAACGAACGATAGCTCAGCAACAACATTAGCGGAATTCATTTCTTATGCTCAAGTAGATTCTAATTCAGTTTCAGTAAACCCATACTTCCTTTCAGATACGCTGCTTAAACCTTATCGTGCCGCTATGAATGATTCGGGTATCTCGATTACTGGTATTACAGCCGATATTGAAAGTGTTTTGCGTGGAACTCCGCCAGACATAGGTGCTTACCAATTCGATCCAATTGTATTTGATGTACAGGTAGATAGTATCGCTCTCGATACCTTATGCGCAGGACTCTTTGAAGTAAAAGCATTGGTTAAGAATGTTGGAGATTCTACCGTAAAAAAGGTTGCTTTCAATTGGACTGTTACTGCAGCGAGTTCAGTAACATCATTGGATACAACTGCTTACTATTCAGGAACATTAGCTAAAAACGATACAGCTTGGGTTACATTAGGTAAATTCAATTTTATAGGAAGTACCGATTATGAAATTGAAGTAGATGCAGATACCATTGAAGGAAGTCAGAACATAGGATACTTAGACAATACACCTCAAAACAATCTTGTATTCGATACTTTTTCCATTCGCGCAATACCTCTTTCCAATTTTGTTGTACAAAAGGCGTGTTTATCTGATTCTATAATATTAATCGCTTCAGGTGGTATCAATTACGTTTGGTCAGGGCCAAATAGTTTCACGAATACTGGCGATACTGTAATACGATTGTTTTCGGATACCAATATGATTGGAGCGTATACCCTTACCGCTTTTGATTCATTGGGTTGTTCGGCAGATTACACCAATACATTTGCGATGGATAGTGCCATAATTGTTAGATTACCTGCTGATGATTCTATTTGCGGAAGTACCTCTTTCACGCTTTCTGCAAATGAAAATACCCAATATGCCTACTTATGGAATAACGGAGAAACAACACCTCAAATAGTGGTAGATTCTACTTTTGAATACATTCTACGAGTAACGGATCAAAACAATTGTGTTAACGCCGATACCTTTAACCTTACTGTTTATTCTGATCCAATTGTAGCTTTTGATTCTACCATTCAAGCGGCTTGTTCTTTTGGAAATCCAATAATTTTAAATCATGCAAAACCTGCAGGTGCAGGTGGTATATATACTGGATCGGGATCTGTTTCTTATATTTCTAGAGATACGTTAACACCTCAGGGTTCTGGAAATTATCCAGTAAAATATACTTACACGGATACCAATGGGTGTTCAGGATTTGCTGATACAGTTTTGATTGTATACAAACGTCCAAGTGTAGCCCTGTCTACTTTTACTGATTTATGTATTAATGAAGCTCCTTATTTTATATCTGAAAATAGTCCGGTTGATACCATAAGTGGCATTTTTGCTGGCATAGGGATCGTAAATGACAGCATTGGAATTTTTGATCCTGCTGTTGCGGATACAGGAACACACACGATTTATTATACCTATACCGATACCTCAACTGGATGTTCTTCGGTAGATTCAAATACAATTACGGTCAACGATACCTTTAACATTGCATTTACTGCAGCTGATTATTGTATCAATGATGGTAAGGTAACATTGTCTAAGCCATCAGGTATTGTATCTAGTTACTCAAGTTATTACCTGGATACGAATGCAAATAATGCTGTTTTTGGAACACACGGATTTAATCCATTTATTGCTGATACAGGAATACAAACCCTTAAGTATACAGTTGTAAATGATGATAATTGTACAAGTATTGCGTATCGCGATATTACCGTAAACGGTATTCCAGTGGTTAGTCTTCAATTGGATACCTTTTGTGTAAACGCTCCTAGCGAGATGATGGCTGGAGGTCTGCCAACTGGAGGTACTTATTATTATGGTGTTGGAGTTGGTTCTGGAACTTACTATCCTGATTCAGCTGGAGTTGGTTTAGATACTATAAATTATCGATTCACTCAAAGCAACGGCTGTTCTGATACCGCTGAAGCAGTATTCTTAATTCGTCAGATTCCAGTTGTCACTTTCGAACTTCCTTCATTTAGCACAGAGCGTTGTGTTGATGCTATACCATTTGCGTTTACGGGTCATAGTCCCGTAACTGCTGCTGCATTTGGTAAAGGAATTTTTAGCATTCTCGGAGATTCAGTCAATCAATTTGAGGCTTCTGTTAATGGTGTTGGTACACACGTTGTTCAATTTAAGTATACAGACCAATTTGGGTGTGCCGACTCTACTTCTGACTCAGTTATTGTGCATGCAATTCCGCAACCTGCATTTACAACACCTTTTTCAAGAATTTGTTTGAACCAAATTCCTGATACAGTATTTGCTAGCCCATTTGGAGTAGGAGGTGTATTTTCCGGAGTAGGAATCGATTCATCAGGATATTTCAATCCTAGTATAGTTGGAGCTGATTCCAACAAAACGCTTACGTATACCTATACAGATACTAATGGCTGTTCAGATTTTGTAGTTGATACGTTTATAGTGGATTCTGTTCCTAGTATCACACTTGCATTAATTCCTGATCAGTGTTTAAATGGGGTTGAGTATACTTTTACAGAAGGTAAATTTAATACAGGAGCCCATTATGTTTCAACTAAACTTGACACTTTAATTGGCGGGAAATATTCTCCAATTCTGGCAGATACTGGTATTGACAAGATCACATACATCTATACAGATGGTGTTGGTTGTAGCGATAGCTTATCTCAAAACATAACAGTTCTTGATACAACCGTTGTTACCTTCAGCATCTCAACAGTAAGAGCTGAGGTTTGTGAAAATGAAGTAACGTTTAATCTTTCTTCTGCAAAACCAATTGGTGGAATCTATACTGGAAAAGGTCTGGTTGGAAATAAGTTCACTCCTGCCAATGCTGATTTAGGAAACAACTTCATTACTTATGCTTACACCAATGGAGGTAATTGTAAAAGTGTAATTATAGATACCATTAAAGTAAATGCAATTACTCCAGTGACATATGCAGATCAAACCTTCTGTTTAAATGATGATACTACAATAATTAGAGGAGGAACTCCTACTATTGGAATCTATAAGTACAGTGGTGGTGGAATGATTAGCGATTCTCTATTTGTGCCCTCAGCAGCAGGAACAGGACCTAGAACAATGACTTACGCTTTAACAAATAGCGATGGCTGTATTTCTCAAGCATCTGCAACCTTTACCATTAATTCAGTTCCAAGTACTCAATTTGGTGCACAAGCTGCAATTTGTCTGAATGTTGCTGAAATTTCTCTTCGAAACGCTTCTACTTCGGGTGATACAAGCTACTTCTATAACTCAACAGGACTTACTAATGCTGCAACTGGAAAGTATTTGCCAGCACAGTCTGGTGTTGGTCTAGATACGTTAGGATATGTTGGAATTAATTCTTCAACAGGTTGTGCTGATAGTATTTTCAATACAATTTTAGTACATGCTATTCCTGTAACGACGTTAGACACCTTCCCAGATTATTGTATAAATAATGTACCTATTGCGCTTAGTAAAGGAAATCCGAAAACTGGAGGAACTGGTATTTATTCTGGTAAAGGAATTGTGGGAACCCAGTTTTACGCTTCGATAGCGAAAGCAGGCAGTCACGACATTGTCTATCGATTTACTGACAATAACAATTGTTCAACTTCAGATACAGAGATAGTCGTGATTAATGCATTACCAATTTTAACTGCGGTTAGTTTGGCCGACTTATGTCTATTTGATACAACGATTATATTATCAGGTGCATTGCCAATCGGTGGAATTTATAGCGGAGTGAATGTTGATAGTGCTTCTGCTGTATTTAGTCCTGATAGTATTGGAATATGGAATATTAAGTACAATTATATAGATACAAATGGTTGTGAAAATGATATTACACAGACTCAAAGAGTACGTGCTTTACCAGCAGCCCAATTGAACTTTAGCAATAAATTCTGTGACAATGCAACGCCTCTTGCTTTAAATGGAGGTTCACCAATTGGAGTTGGCGGCGCGTATGGTGGTCAAGGTGTTGCAGGAACATTGTATGATCCTTCTTTGGTAACTGCATTAATTGATACGCTAGTCTATAGTTATACTGATACTTATGGCTGTGAAAATACAGATACCGTTTTCGTATTCTTTGATTCTTCTGCTATTATAACTGCAATTCCACTTCCAGATATTTGCAAAGGAACAGCTGTTTTAGATCTTTCAGCTTATTACAGTCCATTAGGTGGAACGTATAAGGGAGCAAATGTGTTTGGATCTAACTTTAATGCTAACCTATTGGATACAGGAAGATTTGCAATGAGTTATACATATACTGATAGTAATAATTGTACCACTGCGGCCTATGATACAGTTGTTATTCTGCCATTACCTGATATTCAAGTTTCTTCGGATACGGGAATTTGTCAAGGAGATAAAATTCAGTTAATGGTTTCAGGTAATTACGGTTACAATTGGAGTAACGGAGATTACCTTTCTACAATTCAGGTGAGTCCTTTGAAAACATTAAGCTACAGTGTAACTGCTACAAATTCATTTAACTGTGTAGTTTCTAAGAATATTGGGGTCACAGTATTTGATCAAATATCAGTTTTTACATCTTCGGTTAATGCGTCTTGTAATCAGGCAAACGGAACAGCCTTTACATCAGTTGCAGGTGGAGTCAAACCTTACAATTATTTATGGTCTACAGGTCAAAGATCATCAAATTCAAGACAATTGTTCGCTGGTAATTATCAAGTAACCGTGAATGACAAGAACGGCTGTACACAGTATGGAGTAGTTGGTATTAGTAACGAAGATGGACCACAGGTTACCGTTACTTCATTAGTCCATAACACTTGTGCTGGAAATGAAAGCGGCGAAATTGAAGTCAGTGTTTCAAACGATACTGCTTATACTATTCAGTGGAACAATGGCACAACAGGAACTAAATTGACGAACCTTAAGAGTGGAATTTATGAATTGTCGGTTATTGGAGCAGACGGCTGCAGCTCTTTTAAATCAATTGAAATAAAGAGTCCAAAAGCTTATGAATATCAATCGATAGTCGAACAACCTGATTGTGATTCTGCAAACGGTTCTATTTATTTGCAATTAACTAATAGCCTAGATTCGGTAACTTACACATGGGTAAATCAACCTGTTGGAGATACGCTGAACAGTATTCGAGCAGGAATTTATAACGTTGCTGTATCTAACAAACTAGGCTGTATCGACACAGTGACGCTAAGTTTAAATACTGCTACTGCTCCTAGAATTAAATTGGATTCAATCCAGTTTGTAGATTGTAATCAAAGTAATGGTTTATTAGGAGTTTCAGGTATTGATCTGATTAGCAACTTCAATTGGTCAAATGGAGATACAACAGCAATTATCAATAATCTGTCTATTGGCTCGTATGTAATTACAGCAAGCGATACAAGTGGTTGTTCTACTATTGAACAGTTTGATGTTGAAGGGAAAAAGCCAACTGTACCTGTGATTTGTAAAGTGACTAATGATTCCTTGATATTTGCCAATGTGTTGGTTTGGGATACGACTGGTTCCACAGCAGATTCTTTCTATGTGTATAGAGAGTCTTCTGTAAGAAATCAATATTTCAAAATGGCAACTTTTGGAAGGTCTCAAGCGCCAAGATTCGAAGACAACTCCTTTACTAATTGGTCTTCAATCGGAAGTTATTCAGTTGTTGCAATAGATGCATGTAAGAGTGAAAGCGAATTTAGCCCAGTGCATAAGGCTATCTTATTAAGTGCAAAACAAACAGATAGCACACTTATCGAATTGAGTTGGAGTAACTACCAAGGATCTGTATTTGGCGACTACTATGCATACCGTTATTCTTCTCAGTTTGGATTGCAATTACTTGATAGTATTAATGGTATTAATTCTTTTATAGATTACAATGTGCCAAACAACAGCACTGTTCTTTATTATTATGTTGGAATCAAAGGATTGACCAATTGTGGTGATGTAGGAATTTCAACAATTTCTAATTTAAGCCGAGATTTTGGAATGAAGTTAGTTGGGATTAGCAGTAAGGTTCAAGAAGAAGTTTCATTCTTAGTATGGCCAAATCCTAGTAATGGTTCTTTCCAAATAAAACTAACTGGACTTGATACCTATGGAGGGCAATTGATAGTATACGACATACATGGGAAAATCAGGTATCAAAATGGTATTGATTCTAGCTTGCAAGGGTCAACTCAATCAGTAATTTTGCCTGAGATAAGCAGTGGTTTATATTATGTTCAGTTTATTCAAAACGAAACTGTAATTACTCGTGAGATCATAGTTAATCGATAGGCAATAGAGGAGATGATCAGAATAATAGCATCGGTATTTTTTATCATGGTTTCCGGTTCATTGTTGAGTCAGAAATTTGAATGGGCCAAACAAGTTGGCTCATCTGCGGGTTCAGATGAAGTTTCAGCGCTCGCCAGCACAAATAGTGATAACGTCATAGTAGGTGCTGGTTTTTTTGGAGGTACACTAACAGGAACAGCAGCTGCAAGTGGGGGTAAAGACGTATTTGTAAGAGGAACCAATAAAAATGGTAGTGCCAATTTTAATCCGCTCCATTTTATATCAACTGGTGCGAATGATGCGATTAATGCTGCGGTAGGTAGTTCGAATGTTACTTATGTTACGGGAAAACTCCATGGTACACTAGTAGTCACAAATGGCTCAACGAATATTACTGGTACTTATGGTGCTGGAAGTTATTTTCTGGCAAAAGTAAATGCTTCTGGAAATGCGGATTGGGTAGTTCCGAGCACTAATAACCTTCTTAGCGAAGGTCAAGCGGTTACAGTTGACGCAGCAGGAAATATTTATGTAGCAGGAGTTTTCAAAGGCACCATGATATCGGGAACAGACACTATTGTTTCTCAAGGAATTAATAATGACATATTTATCTACAAGTACAATTCTTCTGGCGTTGCTCAATGGTTGAATTCAATTACAGGTTCTGGTAATGAGGAAGTAGTGAGCTTAGAATATGATAACACAAACGCTAGATTATTAGTTTTAGGAAACTTCAATCAAACTATTCAACTTGCAGTAAGTAGCTTTTTAAATCCTGCTTCAAATGGTGCTTATGATGTGTTTATTGCAGCTTATAATTCCAGTGGTGTTTTAGGATTGAATACAAGACCATTTTACAGTAGCGGAAATGTAATATGTACAGATTTGGTAATCATGACGGGTGGTGATATTGCTATTGGTGGTGGATTTACCGCTTCAATAAATGATGGTACACGTAGTTTTAATTCAGCTGGAGGAGAGGATATTTTTATTGGAAAAGTAAATCCAACAACCCTTACGGCTTCTGCCTTAAAGAGTTACGGAGGAGTTAATTCAGAAAAAATAACGCAGTTAGAAGCAGATAATAACCTTTTTGCATTTGGAGAGTTTGGTTCGAACCTGACTTTTGGAAGTTATTCAGCAACCGCCAATTCTTCAAACGATGTTTTCTTACTTTCTTGGAATAACTCACTTACGGAATTCTCAGCTCACGGTGCAATAGCTGGAACAGGTTCTAATATTGTTACTGCAAAAAGCATGAAACTGGGGGGCAGTAGAATATATTTTTCAGGTAAATTCAGAAGGATTGTAAGCTTTAGCAATGCAGGAACATTTGCTTCAAAAGCGGTTTCTTTTTTCGATGGGTATTTAGCGAGTGCAAGTGCTAAAGAAATTTATTGCCCGATTGATGATAGTGTTTCGTTGGCATCAAATCTTCGCTATAATATTGCTGGAGATAGTGCTTTGCTCTGTTTTGCTGATTCAGGTCAGTTAAGCGCTCTGGCAACGTCAACTTCTTATAGGTACCAATGGTATAATTCTACTGGGTTAATTACTGGAGCAACTAATCAAAACTTCCAAACAAAACAAACGGATTCTTTTCGCTTGGTGATAACTGACATTGTAAAAAGTTGTGCAGACACTTCACGTTTTATTAAAATTCATGTTGAGGATCCCGTTACGCCTGCAATTGAGGATACAATAGTTTGCGATGGTAAAGGACAATTTTTAATAACCCTATCTCCTGCATATTCTCTCACTAATGGCGGTTCGTTAACGGGAAGCCCAGGAATTAACCAAAGTACCGGCGAGTTTTTTAGTGTATTCGCTGGGGCGGGAATTGATACTATCGTTTATGTATTTGAGGATATTAATGGCTGTAGAGGTAGTGATATCGCTACTTATGAAGTGCGTGCGAATCCAGTAATTAGTTTTGGAACTCTTCCTATCTATTGTGAAGGAGATTCAAAGGACACTCTTAAATTTGGTTCTAGCGTTGTGCCAAAAGGAACAAGTTACTATGAGATTTCAGGAGCTAATTCATATGGAATTCAAGATAGTATTGTCTTTAGAAGTGATTCGTTGCCGGCAAATCAAACTCCCGGACATTCAGTAATCTATCATACTATAGATTCAATTGGATGTAAAAGTGCTAGGACAGCCTCAATAGTTGTTAATCCCAAACCAAATGTGTTGTTCAACTTTTCGTCACCAAGTCCATTTTGTAGCAACACATTGTCTTTTACTTTGGTAGGTGGAAATCAACCTGGAGGATATTACTGGGGCAATTCTGTGGATTCTTCAAATGCCACATACACACCCTCTTTAGCCACTTCAATAACCGATAGGGCTAATTTTTCATTTAAGGATAATTTAGGATGTTCAGATACAGCTTCTGTTATTTTTAATGTTGATACTGTTCCTATTGTATCGTTTTTATACACAACTAAAATATGTACCAGCGATTCATTGATTAATCTTACTGAAGGCACTCCTTCTTTGCAGGGTAATGGACAATATAAAAGTCCTTGGGTAAGTTCAGGAAACTTTTTTCCTAGACTTTCCGGAGTTGGAACTCACCCAGTAACTTATGTCTTTGTTAATCAAAAAGGTTGTCAAGACTCGGTAAGTCAAAACTTGATAGTTAATTCGTTGCCTGGAGTTAGTATTGCAGCTGTTCCACCAATTTGCGAAAACGAAAATTCTAGATTGATTACTGGAGGCGCCCCTGCGGGAGGAACTTACTCTGTTAGAGGGCAGATACTTGTAAATGGATTATTGGATCCGTCAAAATTTCCAGTACTTCCAGGAAGTATTCAAGATTCTGTAGTTTATACTTATACCGATACAAACAATTGTACATCTATAGGAATTGCTAGTCTTTTAATTCGAAGGTTAAATGGTCTAGTGTTTAATCCAGTTTTGACTCTAAATAGACTTTGTAATAATGATTCTATAGACTTATTTGCAATGGGCGATACCTTATTTTCACCACCACCTGCAAACGGAGGACGATTCTTGGATGAATATGGTGAGGTAATTTCTATTTTTAGAGGTTGGGATTATTTGCCTTTAGGATCGGATACCGCAACTTTAAGCAGGCTTCAATACATATATGATTATAGTAGTACAGGATGTTCTGATACAGCTACTAGATTCCTTCGTATTTCCTTTAGTCCAAATGCTTCCATCAAACCAATTCCCTTTGCTTGCGCTGGAATTGACTTCGAAATAGAAGGGCAAGGAGGTATTACTTATCTGTGGGATAATGATAGTACTATAAACCCTCTGCCTATTATACAAGACTCAGCAACTAAGTATTTTGTAACTACTACAAATATTAATGGTTGCAAGGATTCTGCAAGTGTTTTGGTTGAACTTTCTGATGGTTCTATTATAACAGGAAAAGAAACTACTATCACTCTCAAAAAGAGAGGGGAAGTAACGATTGATATTCTAGATGCTTATCCTGCGGATACGGTGGAGTTGATTGGAGAAATAACCCTACTTAATCAACCTGAAAATGCGACACAGTTCTATCAAGAACAAGGTAAAAAACAAGATATTCTCTCCAGTATTTATTATCAACCGGATCCAGAGTATCGAAGGAGAGACACCATAAATTACAAGGTTTGTGATATAATTTGTACCAATTTATGTGATACCGCTCAATTAATTTTTAATGTTTTAGGTGATCCATATGATTTTATTCCAAATGGATTTAGCCCAAATGGAGATGGAATGAATGATAGATGGGTTATTCCTGGAATTGAAGCTTTTCCAGAAAATCAATTATATATCTATAATCGCTGGGGCGATTTAATTTTTCAAGCAGCACCCTATCTAAATGAGTGGGAAGGTCAGGCGAATAAAGGAATTGGAGGAAGTGATAAAGTTGGTGATGGAATTTTCTTCTACGTTTTAATTACAAACGATGGTGAGCCTATTAAAGGATCAATTGAAATGAAATCGAATTGATGCGAGTTTTACTATATGCCATATCAGTGTTACTCTTTATTTCATTTGGAGTTAAAGCACAGCAGTCGCCCGACGTTTCCCAATATGTGATTCATCAGCCTTTTGTAAATACAGCAGCAATTACAAAATCAGGCGCGCAAAATGGAGCCTTAATTTTTAAACAACAATGGATTGGATATGAAGGCGCTCCGTCAAGTTTGTTTATGAACTTTAATATGCCGCTTAAATCGCCGAACCGTTTTGCTGGTATTCTAGTGACAAATGACAATATAGGGATACATAATAATGTGCGTATTTCTGGAATATATGCGCATAAATTTAGAATAGATAGAACAAGTTTCTTTTCACTTTCTGCCGCACCGGGACTAGAGTTTATCCAAAGTGATTATACTCAAATTCAAACAGATTTCCCTGATGATCCAACTTTTCAAGGATCAGCGACTTCTTTATTCTCAATGAACATGGGAGCAGGGGTCTTTTATTTTAACAAAAAATTCTATGCAGGTTTAGCGCTCCCAACCTTGTTGTACAATCATTTTGAGCCATCAGGATCAGAGAATAAGGGTACAATTGGATTCGATATAAAGCAAATTCCGTTGAATTTGACTGGAGGTTGGGAAAAAGAATTAGGTAAGTTCTTTTCGTTACAACCTTCTTTTTTGGTGAAGTATGAAATTGCTTCTGCAATGCAAATAGATATTAATGCTATGATAGAATATCGCGAGATGATTGGTTTTGGTTTATCCTATCGCACAACTCGTTCTTTGAATATCATGGCTAATTATAGAATAAGTAAATTGTTTAAAATAGGCTATGCTTTTAATACTCAAGTTGGATCTCAATTGGGTTCTTATCATTCTGGAACACATGAAGTAGCCTTGCTCTTCGGGATGGAGAATGGTCGTCAAGCAAGTATCAATTTACCTAAGAAAATTAAAAAGTACCGCAAGAAAAAAATTAAGGCTCGAAAGAAGGCACTTAAGAAATTGCAAAAAGAAACACCAAAATTATCACCTGGTGGAAAACGAGAAAAAGAACAACCTTACAGCTAAAAAGGGAAGGTCAATTTCATTTGAGATTTAAGAACTTTTTCATTTAGCGATTTTCTATCCTTATTTTTCTCGTTAATACCCCCATATTTTCTAGATTTTTAGACTAAGATTTCTTTTGATTTAATAAACAGTCTCTATGTCTTTGTATAAGAATAATAGGATGCATTGTATTGTATGTGAAAGGAAATATTCACGTAATAATTAAGAATACAAGCAAATAAAGGACAACTTATTTTTGATTGTAAAGGAGTTTCTCTAATCCGTTTATTTTAATTTCATAGACCGTATGCAATTGCATTCCCAATTGCCCAGCAGGAAAGGCATTTTCTCGAGCCATCCATTCTAAATATGAAACTGGGATTTTCGCCAAAATAGTATCCTTATACTTCCCATAAGGCATCTTAATAATTAGCAAAGATTTTAGTATTTCGTTTTCCATTTTAGTAGCGCTAAATTAATTTTAAAATAGTCAATTGAATTCTAAACATTTCTAGTATTAGGTTGTTTTTAGATTAGAGAGACAATGTTGGTTTAGTTACCGACTGGTTGGTTAGGAGTAGCCAACCTGTTTTCATGGTTAGAGTGAAAGGGGGAGGAGTCCCCCTTTTTTTATTTCCGATACAGAATGCAATCTGCTTTGTTAATCAATTATTCATAAATTGAAGGTAAAAGAAGGTAAACCACATTAAAA